>Ga0209579_10000062_pt1 | contig 220631 bp, 195 predicted proteins | sample Coa_R1_2_FD_187152 | JGI IMG/M metagenome (GOLD analysis project Ga0209579, IMG submission 187152) | Surface soil microbial communities from Centralia Pennsylvania, which are recovering from an underground coalmine fire - Coalmine... | ecosystem: Environmental > Terrestrial > Soil >... | reverse complement strand
CGGATGATTGCGCCTTCGATGATCTCCATGTTGTCGAGGACTTTCTTGAGTTGGTCCCGCCGGACGGGATCGAGAGCCGCGGCGGCGATAAAACGGATTTTATCGTCATAGATCTGGCGGTAGTTGCGCTGGCTCAGCAACTGGTCAAAGTCGAGCAGCGCTTTCTGTTGCACGTCCGCCTGGGAGAAGATCATGCCGGAGACTTCGGCCAGGGCGGGATTGCGCGGCCAGATTTCCGTGGCGGCTTTCAGTTCTTCCTCGAGCGTCGTCCTGTCGCCGCTGACCGCCGCGTTCTTCGCCTTGGCGATGTGCATGGCGCTCACCGTCTTGGCTGTTTCCACGGCCGCCATCGGTTTCGAGTTGTCGAAGTCCTTGGCGGTGACTTCCAACTGGTGGACGATCTTCTCGGCGAGGGTGTAATCCTTCACGTCGATGGCGGAGATCAACTGGTCGGTCTTTTGGGTGAATTCCAGGGCTTTGCGCTTCTGCTCGCGCGGCAGGGTGCGCAACTCCGGCAGGTATTCGCCGACCATGAACGATTCCGCGAGGCGTTTGGTGGCGCTCTCCAGTTCGTTTTGCTGGAGGAGGAATTTGTAGGCGTCCACTCCTTCGTGGGCGTCGCGGATGAATTCGTTGGCGAGGGAATCGAGCGTGCCGACGGTGGGGGGCATGCCGCCCGCGCTGGCGAAGAGGTCTTTCGCCTCCTTGCTTACGCGCAATTGCGTGTCGCCGTCGGTGAATACGGCGCGGTAGAAGCGCGTGGCCATGAGGACGTGCTGGAAACGGCGCTGGAGGAAAAATTGGACGATGAGCGCCTGGAACTCGATCTTCATCTGGATCGCCGAGACCTCCTTTTTCAATTCGTTGGCTTTGATGACGGCGTTGACTTCCGCGAGGCGCTGCACGTAGGGGGCCATGCCCGCGTCGCGCTTCTCCTGCTGGTTTTTCGCCCATTGGGAGGTGACGTCCCTGCTCTTGCCGCCCGGCGGCGCGTCCATCTTGTTGTCGGCGGCGGCCATCTGCGCGTTCCACTCCGTCTTCTTGCGTTCATCCGCCAGGCCTTCGTTGGCGCGGGCGAGCCTGTCATTGGCGTCCTGCGAGCGCCAGGCGCTGTAAACGGCGTCGGCGAGCGCGTCGCACAGGCGGGCGTCTATCTGGTAGCCGGAGGCTTTCGGCAGGAGGCTGAAGGCTTCGTCGACGCGGGCGATCGTGGCGTTGCCGGGCGCCAGGTCATCCAGTATCCGCTGGATGATCTGCTGGTAATGGAGGTCGTCGGCGCTCGTCTCCTCCGGGGCGTTAAGATACTTTTCGAACCGCGCCTGGAAGAGCCGGTTGTCGTTGACGTTCCAGTTCTTGCCGTCCCAGGTAAAGACCTCCGTGCCGGGATCGAAGCTCGGCATGTCCTTGCCGAGGAAGGACTGGGAGCCTTGTTGCGAGCCGCCGGAAGCGGGCGCGTTGCCCGCGGGCGCGGCGGGCTGCGGAGCCGCGGGTTGGGAGTTGAATCCGCCGCCCGCGCCCTGCGCTCCCGCGTGCGCGGTTAGCAAAAGCCCGGCGCAAACCGCGGGCAAAACCTTCGAAATAGTCTTCATACTTTTCTTATGTCCTCCACTTGCAGGATGCCCTTGTCGCCCACGATTATCCTCATGAAAAACTTCTGCCCCTTCTGGATATTAACGTCGTTGAGCTTCGCGGGCACCAGGATGGGAAGGATATCGCCGCCCGGGTTGGCCTGGACGGAGAAAAGACGCCCTTCGGTTCGCGACCAGGCCAGTTGATTGTCGATGGTACAGTCGAGCTTGTAAATATTCTGCCGCATGCTGCTGGAGTTCTCCAGGTAAGAAGCGACGTCCAGCGGCTCCAAGGTGCGGTAAGGGTCATTCACGAACCCGTATAAAAAGTAGCCGCCGATGATCGACGCCGCGAGAATGGCGCCAACGATCCCCAAGGTCCAAAGGGGATGAACGGAAGAACTGGCGCGGCGTGCCATGCTATTAATTAAGATTTCACGGCCCTGTTTGCAATGGGATTTCTGGCGCTACGCCGCCAGATGCCGTTCGATGCACGCTATGACTTCCTCGATGGCGACGGGTTTGGAAAGGATCGGGAACCCGGCCATCGGCTTCGCGACCGCGGTGATGAAGATGATCGGCACGTTCTTCAACTCCGCATCGTCGCGGAGTTGCCGGGCTACGTCGCCGCCGTCCATTCCCGGCATGATCATGTCGAGGAGGACGACGTCCGGACGGAAGGCCTGGGCGACCCCAAGCGCTTTGGCGGGGTCGGATTCCACCCTCACTTCGTAAGGGCGTTTGCGTTCCAGCATCAGCTTCGTCAGGCGGGCCACATCCCGGTCATCCTCGACGTATAGTATGCGTTTGTTTTCCAAGGCGGCTGGCGTTCCGAGCTCGAGGCGTCGAGCAGGAAACTAGCCCCGTTTTATCAGAAAAAATAGCTCAATCCGAACAAACCGCCCAGCGAGTTCACCCCTGTGTTGCGATGGGTTATGCCCGCATTGGAGATGTGCCGGAAACCGTATTCGCCCGAGAGCGCCAGGCGCTTCGTCAGGAAGTAATTCAGGCCGAGGGAGAGTTGCTCGGTGAATTCACCGGGCGATCCGAGTTCGATCTGGTCGGGATTGGCGTGCGCGTCGCTGTAGAGGCCGCCGAAGCCAAGCTGCGCGTAAGGAACCAGTTTCGCCCGCGGCTGGACGAAGTTGTAGCGGAGTTGGACCGCGCCGCCCACCAGGTAGTTTCCCGGTCCTTGATAAACAGGCCCGCCAAAAGCTTCGAGGAAAAGCTCGTAGTTCCCCCGGAGGAGGCCGGAGTAGTGGACGTTGGTGAGCATGTAACCGAGGCGGAGCGCCTGCAGTTCGTAGTTGAAAGCGGGGTGCCCCACGGGCGTCGTCGTGACGGAGGCGAAGAACCCGGCGAGGGCGTCAAATTCCATGGTTCCCTTTTGGAACGGGTAGTCGCACTCGACAACGGGCGTCGAGATGTTTTTTCCGGCGGCTTCTCCGGCCCGGGCGGCGCCGGGGGCGAGCAGGACGAGAGCGGAAAGGATGGAGGCGGGGAGGAGTCGGTTCATGTATAACGGTTATTTGTCACCGGGTTTGGATGTCAATACTCATTTCTTCAGAAACAACGCCAGCGAAATCGAGACCCCGATGGTCGTGATGATCCCGCGGACGACGGGCTGCGGTATCTTTTGCGCGAAGTGCGCTCCGAGATAGCCGCCGGCCACCGCCCCCGCCGCCATCAGCGCCGCGATAGGCCAGTCGACCAGCCCTTTCCAGATGAAATAGACCGCCGCCACGGCGTTGATGAGGAAGCCCAGGACGGACTTCACCGTGTTCATCTCGTGGATGTGCCGGAAGCCGAGGATGCCGAGCGAGGCGAGCATGAGGATGCCGATGCCCGCGCCAAAGTAGCCGCCATAAACCGCCACGGCGAACTGGAAGGAGAGCGCGCCGATCAGCCAGCGGGGATTCGCGGCGCGGCTCATTTCCGGCGCCCGGCCGCGGAGAATGCGCGAAAAAAGGCCGTGCGCCGTGAAGAGCGCCGTCGCGAAGAGCACCAGGAACGGCGCGAGCCATTTGAAAAAAGAGGGGGTCGTTTGCGTAAGGAGAACGCCGCCGAGCAGGCCGCCCGCCGCGCTCACCCCCGCGAAGAGCCGCAGCCAGCGCAGGACGGCCGGGATATTTCTCCTGTATCCCGCGATGCCCCCGAGCGCGCCCGGCAGCAGGGCCACGGTGCTGGTGGTGTTGGCCGCGATCGGGTTCATCCCCGCCAGGAGGAGCGCGGGGAACGTGATGATCGTCCCGCCGCCCGCGAAGGCGTTGATCGCCCCCGCCGCGACTCCGGCGCCGAACAGGGCGCCCGTCGTTGCGAAGTTAGAAGGCATCATGCGCTTTTTGCCCGGAGCGGCGTCGTTGGCGTTGTCGTTGTCGTTGTAGAGGCGGCTGTGCCAGCCGCCTGGAGCGGGAGGCAACGCCAAAGCGCCAGACCATTCCCGTTCTTTTTAGGCAACGAAGAGCAACCGAGAACGGGCAAAGTGCATGACACCCTCTAAAAGAAATGGCTCATCCCCACGAGACCGCCAAAGGAGTTGACGCCCGCGTTGCGCGTGGATGTCTCGGCGTCCGAGATATGCCGGTAGCCGTACTCCACGTTCAAAGACCAGCTCCTCGAAAAGAGCCAGGCGATGCCGAAGGAATTTTGCAGGTTAAATTCCGGCCCGGAGCCGATTTCAATCTGGTCGCGATGATGGAAAGCGTCATTATAAAGACCGCCCGCCCCGATCTGGAAATACGGAATCAGGCGCGCGCCCGGTTGCACGAAGTTGTAACGTCCCATGAAGGTAAAACCGCCGAGCGCCGTGCCGGGGCCTTGATAGAACGGGCCGACGAAGCCCTCGAACAGGAACTCGTAGTTGCCCCGCAGCCAGCCGCTGTATTTCACATCCGTAAGCATGTAGCCGATGCGCGCGACCGTCAGCTCGTAGTCGAATGAAGGGCGGGAACGCGGGTCGAACTCGAACGACACAAAAATGCCGTCCAGCAACTCCGCCTCCATGCGGCCCTTCTCGAACGGAAAATCGGACTGCACCGCGGGCCTGGAAATATCCGCGGTTTCGCCCGCGTTCGCTCCGCCAAGGAAGCAGAAAGCGGCAGCGGCCGCCGCGAGAAATGCCGTGGGAAATTTCATGACAGCACCGCTAAGCGCCCGCTGTCCGGGTGTCAAGCGTTTAGGCAAACACCGTCAAACGAACGAAATATGCCGCCTTGCTTTTACCCGGGGCGAATGGCATCCTCTTTGAAACGTCAGAGGTTAAACTAAGGAGTCATCCCATGTCAGAAGAAACGATGGAAGGCGCGGACGCCGCGAACAAGCTGGAGAGCAGCAAGAGCCATGTAAAACACGCCGCGGGCGATCTGCGCGCGGCGGCGGAAGCCAAGGCCGGCGAGCTCCGCGGCCTGGCGGAGGCAAAGGCCGCCGAATACCGCGGCAAAGCCGAGCACGTCTACGGCGAAGCGCGCGAGCGCGCGCGCACTTTCCGCGAGGAGGGCGAGGAATACGTCCGGGAGAATCCCACGCGGGCGGTGGCCGCGGCGCTGGGCGTCGGGTTCATCCTGGGTCTGCTTTTCCGGCGCTAAGGCCGTCTCCGCGATGGTCGATCCGAAAACCCCGGAGGCGCATCCGGCGGATGGCGCGGGCTTCTTCGCGCACGGCGGCGCCGCGCTGGCCGCCGTCCTGTCGTATCTCCAGGCGCGCTTCCAACTCGCCGCGCTGGAGTCCAAGGAGGCGGGCGTCCACTACGCCATGCTCCTCGTCTGGGCGGGCGCGGCGCTGGTGCTCCTGTTTTTCGGCTACATATTTTTCGTCATCGCCCTGGTGTTCGCCGTCGCCTGGCTCCTGCGCGATCCCTCGAAGTGGGTTTGGGTCCTGCTGGCGTTTGCCATGGGGCATTTCATCGTCGCGATCTTCTGCGTCCTCATGGCGCGGGCGAAAATCTTCGTGCCGGTGTTCAAGGAAACTTTCAGCGAACTGAAGAAAGACCAACTATGGCTGACCAGTCAGAAGGCGAACGTAAAGCCGAATTGATCGCCGCCCTGCAAAGGTCGCGCACCGCCTTCACGCACAATTTCCACGCCTTCCGCCGGGACGTCGACGTGCCCGCGCACCTGACGAAATCGTTCCGCCGCCACAAAACGCTCTTCCTCACGGGCGCCGCCGGCGTGGGCTGGATTCTCGCCCGGCTGCCCGCGCGCAAGAAGACCGTCTATCTCGACCGGGACGGCAAGAAGAGAAAGGTCAAGGAAGCGGGCGAGGCCGGGGTGCTGGGGCTGGCGATCATGGCGGCGCGCTTTCTCTTCCAGGTTTTCCGGCCCGCGCTCGCGGCGTTCGCCGCCAAAAGGATTGCATCTTTCGCCGAGACGCGTGACAATCGTTGGCAGCCCCCCCGAATCTGATTCCCCGTGGATACGGAGATCGTCGATACCGCCGAAAAAGAGGTCGATCAATACCTTCGCGTCAGCCAGGATGCAGGCGCCTCCGATGTCCACCTGGGCGCGAGCGCGAGGCCGATCTGGCGGCGCTTTGGCGTCCTGGAGCCGATCTGGGCCGACGCCCCGCACCTCACCGCCGAAGACACCGAGCGCATCGCCTGGCCGCTCCTGAACGAGCATCAGCGGCAGCAGCTCCTCGAGCGCGGCGATATCGACTTCGCCTACTCCACCTCCTTCGGGCGTTACCGCGGGAGCGTCGTCCGCCAGCGGCACGGGTACGAACTGGTGTTCCGCATCATCAACGCCATCGTCCGCACCATGGACGAATTGAAACTGCCGCCGATGTTGAAGTTGCTCACGCAGTACCATAACGGCCTCATCCTCGTCACCGGCGCGGTCGGCAGCGGCAAATCGACCACGCTCGCCGCCTTCATCGAGGAGGTGAACCGCAGCCGGCAGGACCACATCATCACGCTGGAAGACCCCATCGAGTTCGTCTACGAACCGAAGCTCTGCCAGATAACCCAGCGCGAAGTCCACATGCACACCAACTCCTTCGCGTCCGCCTTGCGCGGCTGCCTCCGCCAGGACCCGGATGTCATCCTCGTCGGCGAGATGCGCGACCTGGAAACCATCAGCCTGGCCATCACCGCTTCGGAGACGGGCCACCTGGTGCTCGGCACCCTGCACACCAGCAGCGCCGCCCGCACGCTGGACCGCGTGCTGGACGTCTTCCCCATGGAGCAGCGCGGCCAGATCCGCGTCATGGTCAGCGAATCGTTGCGCGGCATCGTCACGCAGCAGCTCATCCCGCGCAAGGACAACAAGGGGCGCGTCATGGCCATGGAGATACTCGTCAACAACTCCGCCGTCGCCGCGTGCATCCGCGACGGCAAGACGTTCATGCTTCCCGGCATCATGCAGACCGGCAAGAAACTGGGCATGCGCCTCATGGATGAAGCCCTGACGGAACTCTACGACCAGGGGGTCATCTCGCAGGAGGAAGCTTACACCCGCGCCGAGCAGAAGGCCGAGATGAAGAAGCATTTCGGGAACTGACACGAGATGGCCTATATCGACCAATTCTTCCAGGTGCTCATCGAGGCGGGGGCCTCCGACCTCCACCTGGCGGTCAACCGCCCTCCCAAGGTCCGCCGGCACGGCGAGATCGTCCCCATCCGCGAAGAGCCGCTCACCATGGAGGAAACCGCCTACATGCTCAGCGAGATAAGCGGCCCGGCGCGTTGGGAGAAATTCGAGGCGTGCGGCGACCTCGACTTCGCCTACGAGATGGACGCGCACTCGCGCTTCCGGTGCAACTTCCTCAAGCAAGCCAGCGGCTACGGCGCGGTCTTCCGGCTCATCCCGACGAAGATCATGACGCTGGATCAACTGGGCATACCGCCCATCGTCAAGGAAGTCGCCAACGTACGCGGCGGCATCATCCTCGTCACGGGCCCCACCGGTTCGGGCAAGAGCACCACGCTGGCGGCGTTGATCGACCACATCAATTCCACCTTCACCAAGCACATCATCACCGTCGAGGAACCCATCGAGTTCGTCCATAACAACAAGAAGAGCGTCATCACCCAGCGCGAAGTGCCGGAGCACTCCATCTCCTTCGCCGCCGGGCTGAAGGCCGCCTTGCGCGAAGACACCGACATCGTCCTCGTCGGCGAGATGCGCGACCTGGAAACCATCGCGCTGGCCCTCACCGCCGCCGAGACCGGCCTCCTCGTCTTCGGCACCCTGCACACCAACAACGCGCGCAAGACGGTGGATCGCCTCATCGACGTTTTCCCCTCCGACCAGCAGGCGCAAGTCCGCACCATGCTCTCCTCCTCCCTGCGCGGCGTGGTGGCCCAGCTTCTCATGAAAAAGACGCCCGAAGCCGGCGGCGGCCGCATCGCCGTGAACGAGATACTCATCGGCAACAGCGCCGTCTCCGCCATCATCCGGGAAGGCGCCACGCAGAAACTTCAGGACGTCATCGTCGCGGGCAAAGGGCAGGGGATGCAATTCATGGACGACGCCATCTGGGAGCAGATGTTAAAGGGCGTCGTCTCGCCCCACGAGGCGTATATGAAAGCCATCGACAAAGCCCGCTTCCGTCTCTACCTGCCCGAAGAGGAGAAAGCGCTGGGCGACTCCAGCGGCGGTGTGGCGTAGCGGAGGCGAGATTGCAAGGGGGGCGTTGCGTTATAAAACCTCGGGCAGCAAGCGACCCGGGAGTTCGGATATCGGGACGCGCTCCTGCTTCATGCTGTCGCGGTGGCGGAGCGTCACGGTGTTGTGCAGTTCGGGGCCGCGTTCGCCGAGCGTGTCAAAATCGACCGTGACGCCGAACGGCGTGCCGGCCTCGTCCTGCCGCCGGTACCGGCGTCCGATGGCGCCCGTCTCGTCGTAGAAAACCAGCATGTGCGGCTTCAGGAGCGCCGTGATCTCGCGCGCTTTGGCGACGAGCAGTTCATTGTTTTTCAACAGCGGGAAGACGCCGCATTTTATCGGCGCCATCCGCGGGTGGAATCGCAGCACGGTGCGCGTCTCGGCCTTGCCTTTGTCGTCGGTCACGGTCTCCTCGTCGTAGGCGTTGCAGATGAGCGCAAGCACGGTGCGATCCACGCCCGCGCTCGGTTCGATGACGTGCGGCACGAAGCGCTGCTTCGTTTCCTCGTCGAAATAATCCATCGGCTTGCCGCTGAATTTCTGGTGCTGCGTCAGGTCGTAATCCGTGCGATACGCGACGCCCTCCAGCTCCTGGACGCCGAAGGGGAAATCGAATTCGATGTCGAACGTCCCTTTTGAATAGAAGGCGCGGTCCGCCGCCGCGATCTCGTGGACGTGCAGCTTCTCGCGCGGGATGCCGATGGCTTCGTAAAATTTAAGGCGCTCTTCCAGCCAGTAATCCAGCAGGCCGGGGCCTTGCTCGGGTTTGCAGAAATATTCCAGTTCCATCTGCTCGAATTCCCGCGAGCGGAAGGTGAAGTTTCTCGGGTTTATCTCGTTCCGGAACGCCTTGCCGACCTGCGCGATGCCGAAGGGGAGCTTCTTCCTGGAGACTTCGAGCACGTTCTTGAATTGCACGAAGATCGCCTGCGCCGTCTCCGGCCGCAGATAGGTGACCGCCGATTCATCCTCCGTCGCGCCGACGTAGGTCTTGAACATGAGGTTGAACGCCCGCGGCTCGGTCATGTCCCGGCTGCCGCAACTCGGGCATTGCTTCTGGCCGTCCTTCTCCGGCAGTTGATCCGCGCGGAAACGGCCCTTGCACACGCGGCAATCGACCATCGGGTCGCTAAAGGTCTCCTCGTGGCCGCTCGCTCTCCACACCTGGCGGTTCATGAGGATGGAGCCGTCCATGCCCACCACGTCATCGCGTTCCCGCGTCATCCTACGCCACCAGTAGTCCTTGAGATTCCGCTTCAACTCCGTGCCGAGCGGGCCGTAATCCCAGCAGCCGTTCAAGCCGCCATAGATCTCGCTCGACTGGAAGATGAATCCGCGCCGTTTGCACAGGCTCACGATTCTCTCCATGCGTTGGCCCCTGGTCATTGCCTCGCTCATAGGCCCGTAGGATTCCGCAATGCGCTTCCCGACGCAAGCCCCCGCATTTTTGGCGCGGAATACGCTATGGAAAGGGGGAGGCATCCCCTCCGCGAAGAATGCACGAATAAATCTATTGACAGGAAAAGGAAATTTCCTATGATGGCATCTATGGTCGCTATGATAAAAATAACGAAAACCTTCCTTGCAACATCTCTTCTCGTGTTGGCCGCCGGTTGCACGACAACCACCACCAAGACCGCGCAGAACAGTGCGCCGATGGCCCAGCCCCAAAACAGCCCAAGCACCGATCTCAGCTATACCAGGGGAACCCCGGATGGCGGTCTGGCGCCGGTCGCGGAAGCTCCCCATGCTTCCTCGTGGGGCAACACGTTTCTGGTGCGGTAATTTTAAAACGGCTTGTTTGTTGTTTCGCGAAGGGAGGCGGGTTTCCCGGCTCCCGACGCGCTGTACAGGCGCCGCCCCGGCGTATGAGCGATCCTAAATTTCCCACTCCCGAAGAGCTTCAGAAAAAGCTGACGGAATTCATGAAGTCCCAATTTGGGAATCAGGTTCAGCTTACCAGTTTCATCCAGCCCGAGACTTCCGAATCCGACCCCGAAGGCGAGGAGACCCCCGCCGCGAAAACGGATGTTTTCGAATTCAACCATCTGCCGCGCGACATCAAGGCTCACCTCGACCGCTTCGTCATCAAGCAGGATGAGGCCAAGAAAGTCCTCTCCATCGCCGTCTGCGACCATTATAACGCGGTCAAGTATTTCGCGGGCGATGACGGCTCCGCCAAATCCGCCGAATACGCCAAGCAGAATGTCATTCTCATCGGCCCCACGGGAGTCGGGAAGACCTACCTCATAAAGCATATAGCCGACCTCGTCGGCGTCCCGTTCGTGAAGGCCGACGCGACCAAATTCAGCGAGACCGGCTACGTCGGCGGCGATGTCGAGGATCTCGTCCGCGACCTGGTTCATAAAGCGGAGGGGGATGTTTCGCTGGCGCAGTACGGCATCATCTACATCGACGAGATCGACAAGATCGCTTCCTCCTCGGGCGGCCAGGGCCGCGATGTCAGCGGGCGCGGAGTGCAGACCACGCTCCTCAAGCTCATGGAGGAGACGGAAGTCCCCCTGCGCAACCCGATGGACATCCAGTCGCAGATACAGGCGGCGCTCGAACTCCAGAAAGGGAGCAAGTCCCGGCGCGAGACCATCAATACCCGGCACATCCTTTTCATCGTAAGCGGCGCGTTCGAAAAAATGCGGCCCTTGATAGAGAAACGCGTTCGCAACAGCCAGATCGGCTTTTCCTCCCACGGGGAAGCCGTGCCCGACAGCGAACTCTTCGCCCTCGCCTCGACGCGCGATTTCATCGAGTTCGGCCTCGAGCCGGAATTCATCGGGCGCCTTCCCGTGCGCGTGGTGTGCCAAGACCTGGTTGTGGACGATTTCTTCGAGATCATGAAGCGCTCGGAAGGGAGCATCATCCGGCAGTACGAGCGCGCCTTCCGGGCGTTTGGCATCGAAGTCTTTTTCGAGGAGGAGGCGCTGCATCTCATCGCCGGCCTTGCCGCCGAGGAAAAGACCGGCGCGCGCGGCCTGCTCACCGTCTGCGAGAAAATCCTGCGCGACTTCAAATACGAACTGCCCGGCTCGGGCGTCACCCACTTCGCGGTTGACCGGGCGCTCATCGAGCAATCCGCCGAGACGCTGAAAGCCCTCCTCACGGCTGGCGGCCGGGAAAAGGCGCGGGAGATGGGCGATATCGCCCGCGAATTCGTCCGCCGGTTCGCGGAAAAGAACGGCGGTCATATCGAGTTGAGCGAGGGCGCCGTGGCGAAGCTCATCGCCCGCGCGGAGCGGGAGGGGACACCCATGCGCGACCTGTGCGCGCGGCTGTTCAAGGATTATGAGTTCGGGCTGAAACTGCTGGGAAAGAACGACGAGGTCATCGTCCTATCCGAGGAAGCCATCGACGATCTCGACAAATTCCTCAGCGAATGGCTCGTAAAGACGTATCGCGGCCTCCCGCGCTAATGGGGATGGCTTGCGTTTCGCGCGTCCTTGACGCTAGATTCGGCCTGTGCGTTATCTAAGAGTTGCCCTGCTCTACGGCTTCGGCGCGGCCCTTGTCGTGGCCGGCTTGTATGCGTTGGGCCTCTTTCATCCGCTCGACCTGGCCCTCTGGAATTTCCTTGGACGCGCTTCCAATCCTCCCTCTCCCCGGCGTTCCGCCTGGCAATGCCTCCTCATCTTTTTTCTCGGCCTCTCCATCGCCTGGACGACGATCGACATACCCAGGCGTTCCCTGAAGATCGTCGTCGCGGTCGGCGCGCTGCTTCAGATGATCAGCATCGCGTGGGTGCTGAATTTCTACCGCGTCTTCTTCTCGCCCTTCGCCGGGATGCTCGCGGTCGCGCTCGCCTTTGGCGCCGGTTTCGTCTATTCGCGCAGCGAGGCGGGCAGGCGCAAGCGCATCGTGCGGCTCATGTTCAACGAGAGGATTTCCAAGAAAACCTTTTACACCCTTGTCAACTCCGACGCGCCGCTGAACTTCGAGGGCGAGATGCGCGAAGCCACCGTCATCGTCTGCGAAATATTCAATCACGACGAATTGATGGACAATCTTCCGGTCGCCGATTACGTGGCGATGACGAACTCCTTCCTCCGCAGCGGCGCCGATTTCCTGGTCGAGAAAGGCGGCTACCTGGATGAATGCGACGGGGAGAGCCTGCGCGTCATCTTCGGCACGCCCGTCCTGGACAAGGATCACGCCGCGAAAGCGTGCGAAGCGGGCCTGGAACTCGTCCGCCGCCTGGACGAGGTGAACCGCGAGTGCGAAATGCTGTGGCACGAACGCTTCGACTTTCGCATCGGCATCAATTCCGGCGAGATGGTCACCGCCGCCTACGGCTCGCGCCGGTTCGGGACATTCAGCGTCGCGGGCGAGTGCGTGGAATTCGCTCGCCGGCTCTGCGCGGCCAACGTCTTCTACGGCTCGAAGATATTGCTCGGCTCCGGCACGTTCGAGCTTGCGAGCGCGAGCATCGACGTGCGTCCCATCGAACTCATCCGCGGCCGCAGCGACCGCAGCCGCGAGGAAGTCTATGAACTGCTCGCCCTGAAAAACGTCCTTTCAGAAGAAGAACTGCACCGGCGCGACCTCTTCTGGAAAGGCGTTGTCTGCTACCGCGAACAACGGTGGAATGAAGCGCTGGACCACTTCCACTCCGCGTTGACGCTGAACGGCGCCGACGCCCCGCTGGCCTTTTATATCCGGCGCATCGAACATCTCCGCACCGGCACCCCCGCGCTGGAATGGGAGAGCGCCAGATTCCTGCGCTTCACGTGAAGCGCGTCGAGTACCCCGGCGCCATCAAGGCGCTCATCGGCCAACTCAAGCGCATGCCCGGCATAGGGCCGCGCAGCGCCGAGCGGATCGCGCTCTGGCTGGTTCTCTCCCGGGACGCCAAACCGCGGGAAATCGCCGAAGCCATCGGCGAAAGCGCGCGCATCACCCCTTGTTCGAAGTGCGGCTTCTTCGCGGAAGAAGCGCTCTGCGAAATCTGCCGCGATGACAGCCGTTCGCCGGAACTCCTCTGTATCGTCGAGCAGCCCACGGACATCCTGCCGCTGGAACGCACCGGCATGTTTCGCGGCCTGTACCACTCCCTGGGCGGGCGCATCTCGCCCTTGGATCACATCGGCCCGGAAAACCTCCGCATCGACGCCCTCCTCAACCGGGTCAAAACCGAAGCGCCCGAGGAAATCATCCTCGCCCTGGGCGGCGACGTGGAAGGCGAAGCCACCGCCAACTACCTCGCCGAATTGCTGGAGCAACACCCGGTCGCCCTTACGCGCATCGCGCAAGGCCTCCCCGCCGGCGCCGGCCTGGAATCCGCGGACGAACTGACCCTTAGCCGCGCCCTGAGCGGCAGGACAAAAATGAAAATGCCCAAGTTTGGATAGTCTAGAAGCCAATTACGGTGAGACCGTTGACTCGGGTGAACTCATCCGTGTTGTTCGTAACGATGGAAGCGCCGCGAACAAGGGCGGTGGCTGCAATCCAAAGGTCGTTGGTTCCGATAAGTCTGCCGCTTGCAGCCAGGGAGCGATAAATCTCTCCATATTGCCAGGAGATGTCGAGGCTCCAGGGAATGATGGCGAACGGTCGGCAGAGGCGTTTCCAGTCTGCGAGAGCGGCGACCGACCGGCCGCAGGCGAGTTCCCCCGCGATAGTGAAGGTAATGTAAAACGTGTCCTGCGAATGAGCGGAAAGGAAAGCATCGGCCCGCCCGGGAATACGGCGTTTGGCCTCGCGTTCCGCCGCGATCACGAAATTGCTGTCGAGGATCACGCCCATGGGTCGTCGGGCGGCGAATCCGTTTGGGCGGCTTCCTCTATCGAGTCGAGGTAAGCGTTCGAAACGCCGCTGCCGCCCGCGCGGAAATACGACAGGAGATTTGCGCCGGTGGGAGGCGAGTCGGGGAAGACGGCGCGTCGAACCACTGCCGAGAACGATTCGCCCGGCCGCTTGGAGGAACGAAGCCTTTCGTAAGCATCCAATTCTAGAGTGATCGTTTTGGTGGCCATGCACGAAATATGCACGAAAATCGCCTGGAATCAAGACCGCCAATGACAGGCCAAGCTGTCAGAGAGGATTGCGTTTGTTGTGGAATGAGCGTATAACCACTCGATGTCCTGCGTGAAGATCGACCCGGCGCTCCACCAGCAGCGAAAGCCGGAATGGATAAAAGTCCGGCTCCCCTCCAGCCCGGTTTTCTTTTCCACCAAGGCGCTCATTTCCGATCTGCGGCTCCATACGGTATGCGAGGAGGCTCAATGCCCGAACCGCTGGGAATGCTGGAGCCAGGGGACGGCCACTTTCATGATCGCGGGCGACCGCTGCACCCGCGCTTGCGGCTTCTGCGCCGTCGCGACGGCCAAGCCTTTCGCCCTGGAGGAGGATGAACCGCAACGCGTCGCCGAGGCCGTGCGCCGGATGAACCTGAAGCACGTCGTCATCACCGCCGTGGCGCGGGATGACGTCAAGGACGGCGGCGCCGATCATTTTGCGCGGACGATCCAGGCCGTCCGCGACATGGACACGAACATCGTTATCGAGGTTCTTGTCCCGGATTTCAACGGGCGGGAAGAGTCGCTCCAAGCCGTGGCGGATGCGGCGCCCCATATCTTCAATCATAACGTCGAAACGGTGGAGCGGCTTACTCCGCTCGTCCGCTCCAGGGCCAAATACCGGCTTTCGCTCGATGTCCTGCGCCGGGCAAAGGAGATTTCTTCAAAGCTGGTGACGAAGAGCGGCGTGATGCTCGGCCTGGGCGAGAGCGAGCCCGAGCTTTTCCAGACGATGGATGACCTTCGCGAGGCGGGCTGCCAGGTTCTCACGATGGGCCAGTATCTGCGGCCTTCCCCCCGGCATCTGCCGGTGGTCGAGTATATCCACCCGGAGCGGTTCGCACACTACGGAGAGATCGCCCGCTCCAAGGGGTTCGATCACGTCTCCTCGGGGCCGCTCGTGCGCAGTTCCTACCACGCGAGCGATTTCCATCCCGTCCCCAGATGACTCCTGCCCTGGCGGCGGCGGCGGACCGTTCCAATGTCGCCGCGCTCATCCCCGCGTTCCTCGAGGAGGCGTTCATAGGCGAGATCGTCCGCCGCGCCCTGCTTCAGCTCGATCACGTCTTCGTGATCGACGACGGTTCCCCGGACGCCACCGCCGCCAGGGCGGAAGCCGCCGGCGCGGTGGTCATCCGGCACGGTTCCAATCGCGGCAAAGGGGCGGCCATCAAAACCGGGTTGCGGGAGATCGCCGCGAGCCGGTTTCTCTATTGCCTGGTTCTTGACGGCGACGGCCAGCATCTGCCCGAGGAGATACCCCGTTTCCTTGAGGCCGCGAATCGCTCCGGCTCGCACCTGCTCGTCGGCAATCGCATGAGCGACACGAAGGCCATGCCCTTTGTGCGGAAGCTGACGAACAGCTTCATGTCCAGCCAGATAAGCCGCCTTTGCGGCCAGCCGATCCCGGATACGCAATGCGGTTTCCGCATGATCCATTCCGAGCTCGCCCCGCATCTCGACTGTCCCAGCAACGCCTATGAATACGAGACCGAGATGCTCCTCATCGCGGCGCGGCGCGGCTTCCGCATCGCGCCCGTCCCCATCACGACCGTCTATGGCGATGAGAAGAGCAAGATTCATCCGGTGCGGGATACGCTCCGTTTCTTCCGGCTGATAAATCGATACCGCCGTGAGCAATAGCAGGCTGGCGCTGGCGTTGTTCCTCCTTGCCGTCTGCGCGCGCGCCGGGGAGGTCGAGCGCCTGGCCGTCGAACTGGATCGCGCGGAGAAAAAGGCCGCCTACAGCGAATGGCTTTACACGGAAGGCGTGCTCGCGAAGTCGGAGGCGGAGCAGACAAAGCTGCTGGTTTTTCGGTTGAAGAACGACCTCGCCGCCGCCCGGCTGGAGGAAGCGCAAAAGACCGGGAAGGATGAGGCCGCGGCGAAGGAGGCAGCGGACGCCGCCTCGCGGGAATGGAAGCGCGCGGAACTCGACGCCGCGCTCCTGAACCTGAAACGCCAGCGAACCCTTTACGCGAAGGGCGTCGTCCCCCGGTCGGACGTGAGGCGCGCCGAAGAAGCCGTCGCCGCTCTCCAGGCAAAGTAGATGCTCGTCCTGCGAGACCTCGTAAAGCGTTATGGCGGGGTCGAGGCCGTGCGCGGCGTGAGCTTCGAAGTGGCGCCCGGAGAAATCTTCGGCCTGCTCGGGCCGAACGGGGCGGGGAAGACCTCCATCCTCGAATGCGCCATCGGCCTGCGGCAGCCGGACGGCGGCTCCGTGCGGGTCTGCGGCCTTGCGCCCGCGGACGCGAAGGAGCGGATCGGCGCCGTCCTGCAAGCGACGGCCTTGCACGACAAGATCACGCCGCGCGAGGCATTGCGGCTCTTCGGCTCCTTCTATTCCAGGCATGCCGACTATGAAGCATTGCTCCGGCGATTTGCGCTGATGGAAAAAGCGGACGCCCCGTTCGACTCGCTCTCCGGCGGGCAGCGGCAGCGCATCGCCCTGGCTCTCGCGTTCGTGAACGAGCCGGAGATGGTATTCCTCGATGAACCGACTGCCGGCCTCGACCCGCGAGCCAGGCGCGAACTTCACAAAACGATCCTGCAAACGCGGGCGGAAGGCCGCGCGGTCTTCCTCACCACGCATTCCATCGAGGAAGCGGAGATTCTCTGCGACCGCATCGCCATCCTCCACCGGGGGCGCATCGCGGCGCTGGGAAACACGGCGGAACTCAGGAAGCCTTCGCTCGAAGAATTGTTCCTCCAGTTAACGGAAGGCGGCGGGTGAACGCCTGTCATCTGCTCCTCACGTTGCGGCTGAATTTCCGCGCCGCGCAGCCGATCCTTTACGGCTATCTCGTCCCGATATTTTTCCTGGCGGCGTTTGCGGGAGTCTTCGCTTCGCCGGCGAACGAGATGGGGCAGCTTCTCACCATCACCGTCCTGGGCGGCGCCTGCTTCGGCATGCCCACCGCCATCGTCGCCGAACGCGAGCGCGGCGTCTGGCGGCGGTACCGGCTGCTGCCCGCGGCGACCGCGAGCCTGATCCTGAGCGTCATGACCGCGCGCTATCTGCTCGTCCTCAGCGCCGCGGCGATCCAGATCGTCCTCGCCCGCTGCATTTACGGCGCGCCGTTTCCCGCGCATCCCTTTGAACTGGCCGTCGCGTTCACCCTCGTCTGTTTCGCCTTTCTTGGCATGGGCCTGATTATCGCTATGGCGGCCGATACCGTGCCGGCCGTGCAAGCGCTTGGGCAGGCGATCTTCCTGCCGATGATCCTCATAGGCGGCGTCGGCGTCCCCCTGCGCGCTCTGCCGCCCTGGGCCTGGCATGCGGCGTCGTTCTTTCCCGGGCGCTATGCCGTGGACGCGATGCAGGCGTGCATCAGGGGCGGCGGTCTGGCGGCGGCGCGGTTCGATCTTGTCGCGCTCACGGTCATCGGCGCGGCGGCCTGCGCGTGCGGCGCGATGATCTTTCGCTGGGATTCCGAGCAAAAACTGACCGGTCGCGCGAAGCTTTGGGCGTTTGCGTCCTTGCTGGCCTGGGCCGCGGTGGGGCTGGCCGCCGGACCGATTACGGAAGCCGATTTGCACTCCATCAGCTTTGAAAATCTGCCCGATGACAACGGCGTCGTAGCGCCGTTCGCCGCCGGTCTCGACAACCTCGACGCAACCAGCGTTGGGCGGCTCGCAACCATCCAAAAAAAACTGGATGACTGGAAACCGGACAGGGAAAAGGAGATCATCCAGCGCGTGCGGAATGATCTCTGCGTCTGCGCCATTCCCGATTTGATGGAAGACCCGCTCGAAGCGGAGATTCCGTATGTCGTCTTCGAAAGATTGAAGAGGGAAACGCCGCGCGAGGAACTCAGGAAGGCGCTTGGCTGGATCATCCTTCATCCCGACGGCGGGAGCATTGTGGCGAGCATCCCGGACCTCGGGCAGGCAAAACCGGAGAAGGTCCGGGAACGCTCCGTCCTCTATGCGAAGAAATTTCTGTTGAGGCTGATGTGATGCGCGTCCTCTTCGCTCCCGACTGGCGCGGCGGCGCGCCGTACCAGCGCCTGCTTGCCGAGGCTCTGGCCGAACAGGGGGTCGAGGCGGCGTTCCTTTCCACGTACCGGCGCGGGTTTCCGCTGGCGCGGACGCGCGATCCCGCGGACGTGCTGCATCTGCATTGGCCGGACGCCTACTATCCGCAAAAGAATGACGCGTTCGACGGCTTCCGCAGGGCGCGCTTCTTCGCCGACATCCTGCTGGCCACGAGGAATCGCCCCCTCGTTCTCACCGCGCACAACCTTTACCCGCACAACCGTCTCGACCAATCCTTCATCCGGTTCAACACGCGCGTCGGCTATCGGCGCGCGGCGGCCGTCATCGCGCATTCTGAAAACGCCGCGCGCGAACTCGTCGAGACATTCGATCTGCCGCCGGCGAAGTGCCATGTCATCCCGCACGGGGACCTCTCCGTCGCGATGGGCGAGCCGGTTCCCCGCGAGGAAGCGCGGCGGCAACTCGGTCTGGGCGGAGAGAAACTCGGCCTTATGTTTGGCGCGATTGAACCGTACAAGGGCATCGAAGACGTCATCGCCCAGTGGCATGCCGGAAACCTGGCGGTCGTCGGCAAGCCGATCTCTGAAGAATACGGGGCGCGCATCGCGGGCCTTGCAAATCCCCGGGTCGCGGTGCATCTCGGCTGGCTCTCCGACGAACGCCTGCGTCTCTGGTTGAGCGCCGCGGATTGCGTTCTCTTCAACTACCGGGCCATCTTCACTTCGGGAGCGGCGTGCCTGGCGCGTTCCTTCGGCATCCCCCTGCTTATTCCGGAGCGGCTGAAAACCGTCGATCTTGACGAGCCGAACGCGCTGGTCTTCCGCTTCGGGAACGAAGGGTTTGGCGCTCAACTGGAGCGCGCATTCCAGACGCCTCCCGATTTCGCCTCCGCGCGTCCCTGGCGGGAAAAATGCGCGTGGGGCGCGGTCGCGAAGCAAACGGCGGCGGTTTACACGCAAGTCGCCGGGCGATACAATTCCCCCGCATGAAAGTCGTCATCTTATGCGGCGGGCGCGGCACGCGCTTGCGCGAGGAAACGGAATTCCGCCCCAAGCCGATGGTGCCAATCGGCGGGTACCCGATCCTGTGGCACATCATGAAGATATACGCCCACCACGGGCACAAGGACTTCATCCTCTGCCTCGGGTACAAGGGGGAACTCATCAAGGAATACTTCCGCAACTACCTTTGGAACACGTGCGATGTGACCCTTTCGCTTGGCCGCGCCGCGACGATCCAATACCACGGCGGACACGGGGAGGAAGACTGGAACGTCACCCTGGCCGAGACCGGCCTTGATTCGATGACCGCCTCCCGCGTCAAGCGCATCCGGCGATATGTCCCCGCGGGAGAGCCGTTTCTCCTGACGTACGGAGACGGCCTCGCGGATATTGACGTGAAGCGTTCCATCGACGAACACCGGAAATGCGGGAAGATATGCACCATCTCCGCCATGCATCCCACCGGGCGCTTCGGCTGGCTGTCCATTGACCCCGAGGGCGCCATCCACACCTTCAATGAAAAGCCGCGGATCGAGGAGAGCTACGTGAACGGCGGCTTCATGGTATGCGACCACCGCATGTTCGATTACCTGCCGGACGACCCGAAAGTCATGCTCGAGCAGGAGCCGATCATCTCCCTGGCGCGCGACGGCCAGCTCCACTCCTTCAAGCACGAAGGGTTCTGGCAACCGATGGACACCTACCAGGAGACGCAGTATCTCAACAAGCTCTGGTCGGAGGGCCGGGCCGCATGGAAGGTGTGGTAAGCGCGGCGAACGGAAACTCCGAGAAAACCTCCGCCAGGCGGATCGACTCCATTTCACGGCCCGTGAAAATATCGCGCAGCGCGCCGTTCCAGTTGACGGCGGTGTCGCCCCACGCTTCGCCCAGCGGCGGGGAGCCGACGCGCGCGGTGAGGCGCGGCGCCAGGACGACCAGGCGCAGACCCTGCCATTCGCGCTTGAAGGCGATGCAGCATTCCTTGTATCGGCCCGTGACTTCGAGCGGGACATAATCGCCCTTCGCGAACAGATCGGGGTGTTCCCTGCGCAAGTTAAGAAGCGTCCGCGTGACGAAGAACTTGTTTCCCGAGGGGCGCGTTGAGTAATCGACCGGGCGGCGGTTGTCGGGATCGACGAGGCTGAAGTCCCAGGTTTCATTCCCCTGGTAGATGTCCGGCACGCCGGGCGCCGTGCATTTCAGGATGACTTGCGAGAGCGAGTTGATGACGCCGAGCGCGGCGATCCGCTCCGCCACGGGCTGGAACAATGTCAGGAACCGGCCGCCCGGTTTCAGGATTTTCTCCACGAAGTTTCGCACCGCTTCGTCCCACGCTTCGTTCGGCTGGATCCAACTGCTGTTGATCTTGGCCTCCTTGATCGCCTTTGTCATGTAATCCTGGATGCGGCTTGTTTCCGCGGGCCAGACGCAGAGGAGCGTTTGGTACAGCAGGTATTCCTCGTTCGCGTCGGGCGCGGGCCGCCCCTCGATGTCGCGTTTGTGCCGGCGGTTTGCGCTTCTCCATTTTTGGACGGCGCGCCGCCACTCGACCGGTATTTCCGAGAGGGCGGCGGCGCGCGCGCGGGCGTCTTCGCTCCGTTTCGTGTCGTGGGTCGAGGTCGCCAGCATCGCATGCGGCCATTCCGCCAGCCGGTCGAGACATTGGCGGTGGAACGTTTCGGCTGAAGACCCGAACCGTTGCGGCTCGCCGCCGACTTCATTCAACGCGACGAGCCGGTTGTAGATGTAGAACGCGGTGTCCTCGAGGCCCTTCGCGATGATCGGGCCGGTGCACTGCTGGAATTTCATGACGAACACGACGTGCTCGCGGCGCGCTTCTTCGTCGATGTTCTCGGGAAACTTCATCAGGAGGATGTCGCGCAAAAAGTCGAATACGGAGACCTCGATGGCCGGGTTGCGCCGCTTGGCCGCGGCCACCGCGCGGAAGATCACCTGCCGGTCGTCCTCGGTCGCTTCCCTGCCGGGTTCGAGGTAGGTGCGATAGACGGGAAAGCAGGCGATGACTTCGCGGACGGCGGCGGTCAGGGCGTTGAGCGTAAAGTCGCGGTGCCAGCGGTTTTTCTCTGAAATCCTGTCGAGCATCGAGCCGAGGACGTTGATCTCGCTGGCGAGCGAGAGCCGCATGGTCAGTCGCTTTTTGTCATAGACGAGGTCGTCGAAACGGATCGTCTCGCCGAGGAACCGCCGGTACGTCTCCGACAGCATCTTCTCCGCCGAGGCATCGACGAGGAGTTGCGTCACCTGGTTGGTGAAGTCGTACCCGGTGGTTCCATGCACGGCCCAATCTTTCCGGAGCCGCTCGCCGCCGGTCAGGATTTTCTCGACCAGCAGGTAAATTCCGCCGGACCGCTGTTGCAGTTTTTCGAAATATTCCCGGGGGTTCCAGAGGCCGTCCACGTGGTCGATGCGAAGTCCGTTCACCGCGCCCGAGCCGATCAGTTCGAGGAGGAGCTTGTGCGCCGCGTCGAAGACCTCGTCCCGCTCCATGTGGATCGCGGCGAGCGCGTTGATGTCGAAGAAGCGGCGGTAGTTGATCTCCTCCGCGGCGACGCGCCAGTAGCTCAGCCGGTACGGCTGCGCGGTTAGGAGCGCATCCAGCTTGTCGAAGCTGCGCGCGTCTCCGGGCTGGCCGCGCAAGGTTTGCAGAGCCTTGTCGATGGACTCGCGCACGGCGGGGTGCTCGTTGCAGAGGCTGTCCAGGCGCCGCTTCGCCACTTCCTTTTCGCGGGCGCGCTCGGTGACTTTCTCCGGGGAATCATCCTCGCGCGCGGGCAGATGCTCGATGGCCGTAAGGATGCTTTGCATTTCCATCACCGCGGGCGCGGGGAGAGCGGGCGTTTCGAGCGTGTCTTTCAGGATGACCCCGCAAGCTCGGGGCGCGAGCGGAAACCGGTTTTCAAAATACTTCACGAAGAACGCGCCCTTCTCGAACTCGACCTGGAATTCCCCGCGTTCGAGGACGCGCCCGTACTGGTCGCCGAGGATCGGGAGCAGGACTTTGCCGTCCAGGTCTTTCTTCAGCGGATGCCAGTCGATGTCGAAGAACGGCGCGTAAGCCGAGCTTTGGCCGTTTTCGAGAACGTCCATCCACCAGCGGTTGAGAGCGCCGATGCCCATGTGGTTCGGGACGAAATCGACGATGTGCCCCATGTTGAAGCGGTGCAGTTCGGCGATGAACCCATCATACTCCTCGCGCGAGCCGACGGCGGGGCTTAGCAGATTATGATCGGCGATGTCGTAGCCGTGGGGGCTTTCGCTCGCGGTCTGGAAATAGGGCGACGCGTAGCAATGGCTTATGCCCAGATCGTGCAGATACGGGACGATGTCGCGCGCGCGGCGGAAGGTGAAATCCTTGTTGAACTGGAGCCGGTAAGTCGCCGTGGGAACGGAGGGAGGCTCGTTCATTGGGGAGAATCCAGGACGAGGACTTCGGGCTTTTTGAAATCGACGCGTTGCGTTTCGGGTTCGAAGCTCTCCGCCAGCGCGCCGCCGAATCGGCTTTCATTGCTCGAAAGGACCCGCCGCCACTTGCGGCCGCCCGGGAGTTTGCAAATCCACTCCTCGCAAAGGGCCCCGCCGCCGCCGCCGTCGGGATCGAAAAGCACGAGCCAGTCGCCTTCCGGCGCATGGAAACGGAGCGCGCCCGCGCCGAAGGAGAGTTCCTCCAGCCGCCACGTCTCGCGCGATTCCGGCCGGAAGACGGCGTGCGTGTTCCGCAGGCGGAGGAAGGCGCGGTACAGATCGAACACCTCCCGTTTCTCGAATTTCCTGAGTTCCGTCCAATCCAGCTTCGAGTCGAGGAAAGTCTTCTCCGCCTGCGGATCGGGGATCAGCGCGAGAATCTCCTTGTCCTGGAACGCGGAGAATTCCTTGAATTCATTCCGCCTGCCTTTCGTGACCAGCGCCCCGAGTTTCTCATTGTGATCGGTGAAAAACTGGAACGGCGCGCTCGCGGCCCATTCCTGGCCCATGAAGAACATCGGCGTGTACGGCGTCAGGCAGAGCAGCGCGGACGCGGCGCGGTATTCCTCCGGGGTGACGGACTGGCTGAGCCGGTCGCCGAACGCGCGGTTGCCCACCTGGTCGTGGTTCGAGATGCAATGGACGAATTTGCGCGGGGCGATGTGCCTGCACTCCGTGCCGCGGTTCGCTTTCTGGTGCGCGGAATATTGGCCGCGAAAAAGCCACCCGTAGCGCAAGGTCTCGATCAACTGCCGCCGCGTGCCGTCGAAGTCCTCGAAATACGATTCCGCCTCGCCCGTGTGCAGGACGCGGACGGCGTGGTGGAAATCGTCCGACCAGACGCCGTCGAAGCCGTAGCCGTTTTCCTTGGGCGACAGGATGAGGCGCGCCTCGTTCCGCGCATCCTCGGCGATGGCGAAGCCGCCGTGGTCGTGGATGGCTTCGACGATCTCCTCGAGAATGTGCCGCGGCGAGTCGTCGCGGATGGCGTGCGTGGCGTCGAGCCGGAAACCGTCGATATGGAATTCCTCCATCCAGTAAACGGGATTGCACACAAACAAGGCGCGGACGGGGCCGGAATGGAAATTGAAGGAATCGCCCCACGGCGTTTTCTTGTCGTTGTCAAAATAATGCGAGCTGTACGCGCCGAGATAATTGCCGTCCGGCCCGAGATGGTTGTAAACGACGTCCAGGATCACCGCGAGACCCGCCTGGTGCGCGGCGTCGACGAGCGCGCGCAGGTCGTCGGGATGTCCGTACGCGCGGGCGGGCGCGTAGAGAGCCACGCCGTCGTAACCCCAGTTTCGCTCGCCGGGGAAATCGGCGATAGGCATCAACTCGACGGCGTTGACTCCCAGTTCGCGCAAATGCTCCAGCTTGTCGATGGCCGCAAGAAAGGTCCCCTCCCGCGTGAACGCGCCCGCGTGAAGCTCGTAGATGGAAAGGTCGCGGAACGACGGGCGTTTCCAGCCGCCGTCCCGCCAGCCATAAGCGGCGGGGTCGATGACCATGGAAGGCCCGTGAACGCCTTGCGGCTGCCAGCGCGAGGCGGGGTCGGGGAAGGCGCCCTTGCCTTCGACGCGGAATTTGTAGAGATCGCCGCTCCGGCCCGCGGGGTCGATGCCGTGGTGGTAACCCGCCGCGTCCAGCGCGAGCGGCGCGACCCTTTCCTCGCCCGACTCCGCGGCCTTTACCTCGACGGACAGGCGCGCATTCTCCGGCGACCAAACCCGGTAGCGAACCCCGCCTTCAAAAAGATCAGCGCCTTGCGGAAGAAGCTCTTTTTTCACGCGCCTTCTCCTTCAGTTTCGCCTGCCGCTTTTTCCACGACTCCGCGCGCGCGTGCGCGTCCGCGCCGCCGCTCAACTTCAGCAGACAGAGGGAGCGCGCTTCCACAGGGAGATCGTCGCCCGCCGCGCACAGGTTGGTCGTTTCCAGGAAACCTTCCTCCAGCCGCGTATCGAGCAGCAATTCCCAGCGGACGTCCTCCTCGCCCGGCAGCGAGAAGTCGACCGGCTCGTGGTGCGCGTTGAAGAGGAAGAGAAAGGTGTCGTCGTGGATGGGGTCGCCCTTGTAATCCCTCACGTCCATGGAATCGCCGCTCAGCATCATCGCCACGCAGCGGATGTGGGGAGCGTTCCATTCGTCGTCGGTCATCTCCGTGCCGCCGGTCGCGAACCACATGATGTCCTTGATCTCGGAACCGCGTATCTTGCGGCCCTGGAAAAATTTCGGCCTGCGGAAGACGGGATGCTCGCGCCGCAGATGGATGAGCCTGGTGGTGTAATCGAGAAGCCGCCGGGAGTTCTCGTCGAGATCCCAGTTCAGCCAGCTCAATGCGTTGTTCTGGCAATAGCAGTTGTTGTTGCCCTGCTGGGTGCGGCCCGATTCGTCGCCGCCGCAAAGCATCGGCACGCCCTGGGAAAGGAGAAGCGTGGCGAGGAAATTCCGCCGCTGGCGCCGGCGCAGCCCGGAGATTTCAGGGTCGTCGGTGGCGCCTTCCTCGCCGCAGTTCCAGGAGTTGTTGTTGTTGTCGCCGTCCTGGTTGTTTTCGCCGTTGGCTTCGTTGTGTTTTTCGTTGTAGCTGACGAGATCGTTCAAAGTGAACCCGTCGTGCGAGGTGATGAAGTTGATGCTGGCGTAGGGGCGTTTGCCCGTCGTCTGGTACAAGTCCGGGCTGCCGGTCAGGCGGTACGCGAGTTCGCCCACGTGCCCTTCGTCGCCCTTCCAGTAACGCCGCACGGCGTCGCGATACTTGCCGTTCCATTCGGCCCATAGGACGGGGAAATTGCCGACCTGGTAGCCGCCTTCGCCAACGTCCCACGGCTCGGCGATCAGCTTCACCTGGGAGATGATCGGGTCCTGGTGGATGATGTCGAAGAAGGCGGAGAGCTTGCTGACCGCATGCAACTCCCGCGCGAGCGTGGCGGCGAGGTCGAACCGGAAGCCGTCCACGCGCATCTCCGTGACCCAATGGCGGAGGCTGTCCATGATGAGCTGGAGCGTGCGCGGGTGCATGACGTTGAGCGAGTTTCCCGTGCCCGTGTAATCCATGTAATAGCGCGGCGTCTCCGCGACGAGCCGGTAGTACGCGGCGTTGTCGATGCCCCGGAAACAAAGCGTCGGCCCGAGGTGGTTGCCTTCCGCGGTATGGTTGTAGACGACGTCCAGGATGACCTCGATGCCCGCCGCGTGCAGGTTCCGCACCATCTCCTTGAATTCCCTTACCTGCCCGCCGGCGACTCCGTCGCCGCTGTAGCCGGATTCCGGCGCGAAGTAGCCGATGGTGTTGTAGCCCCAGTAATTCTCGAGCTTTTTGTCCACGAGCATCTTGTCGTTTACGTATTGGTGCACCGGCAGCAGCTCGACGGCGGTGACGCCGAGCTTCTTGAAATAGTCAATGGCGAACGTGCTCCCCACCGCCGCGTACGTGCCGCGTATCTCCTCCGGGATGTGCGGACAGAGTTTCGAAAACCCGCGCACGTGCACTTCGTAGATGATCGACTCATCCAGCGGCGTCAGCGGCGCTTTGTCCGCCCCCCAATCAAAGGAAGTGTCGACGACCACCGACTTCGGCACGCCCCAGGCGTCGTCGCGGGTGTCGCGCACCAGGTCTTCCTCCTCGCCGCCGATCGGGTAACCGAACATCTCGTCGCTCCAGTCGATCTTCCCGGCGATCGCCTTCGCATAGGGGTCGATGAGCAATTTCGAGGCGTTGAAGCGGTGGCCCTCCTCGGGTTCGTACGGGCCGTAAACGCGGTAGCCGTAGAGCTGCCCGGGCCGGACATCGGGCAGGAAGACGTGCCATACCTGGTCGGACTGCTCGCTTATATGGATGCGGACCTGCTCGGTCTGGGCGTCCGGGCTGTCGAAGAGGCAGAGATCGACTCCGGTCGCGTTCTCGGAATAGAGCGCGAAGTTGACTCCGTTGCCGAGCCAGGTGGCTCCAAGCGGATAAGGTTTTCCAAGCCAGACTTTAAACGGTTTCATTTTGCGAGGGATTCGTTTGTTGGGCCGGGAATGGGCGTGTTATTATATTGCCGCCACGTCTTTAGAAGCTCGGCCCGGTTTCCGGCTTCCGGTTTATTGCCGCCGCGTTTCGCCCGGCGGATCGAACGGTACAGCCGCGCGGTGGGGTTCCATTGATGCATGAGCGCGGAAACCAGCCCGAAAGGAAAATTCGAGCGGGCGCGTTTCATCCAATAGCCGAGGCGCTCTTCCGGGCGCGGGAAAAATTCGGTGTCGTGGATGAAGGCGTCTCTTTCTCCCGCGGGGACATCGGGGGTGTAGTAATAGAAATTCAGCGCCCGCCTCGCCATGCCGGCGGGCAGATGCACGTCGGAGATGCCGTGGTACGCGCGCCCGGTGTTTTCAAAGATAACGCAGCGGTTGAAGAGAGGTTCTATCGACGTCGCGCGCCGGATGCGCTTGTCCCAGAGTTCCAGCGCGCCGCCGTATTCCGGCCGCCACTCCCGGTTAAAGTAGAGCAGCAGGATGAGGCGCGGATAGAAGAACCCGTTCGGATGCCGGTTGCGATCCAGGTGGATGCGATGGATCCCATCGTCATACGCCGCCAGCAATCCCGAGCCGATATAGTCCGGGTCGCAAAGAAGGGGCTCCTTTTCACCGCACAACTCCGCCGCCCAAGTCCTCCATTCCAGCGAATGAAGGAAGGCGAACATGGCTCCCAGAGAGGGTTTCGCGGCGTAACGCTCATCCCGCGGGCTGATCTGGAAACCCTTTAACACCGCCAGGTCGCCGCCGTGCTGCCGCATCTCCCCCGGGCGCGGGAATTCCTCCAGGATCGTGCGGGCCAGCGCGGGATCGAGAAAGTCGTCGATGATCACATGCCGGAAAGGGGCCGCCCGGGAAAAGGCTTCCTTCAGGCGCGGCAGCGAGGCGTTTAGTTCGCCCTGCGTCATTTTTTTTCTAGCGCGAAATGTCCGTCTGGCTCAGGACGCGAAAACCGTGGCTGCGCAGGACGGCGGTCGCGCAATCGTTATCCTCGACGTGCAAGGCGAGGGCCGCGTTTCCGCGCGGGCGCGAGAGGAGGGAATAACTGCCGTGGATATTCACCTCGGCCATCAGGAGCGCGGCGAGCAGCTTGCCCAGTTCCGTGGCGCCTTCCTTCATCTCCACCACCACGAACTCCGTCAGCGAAAAAGGGATGTCGTGTATCCCGAACAAATCCCGCACCCGCTCCGGATCGCTCACGACGATCCGCACGATGGCAGAATCCGCCGAGTCCTGCACATTGAGGGCCAGGACGTGGACGCTGTGCTCGTTCAGGAGTTTTACGATGTCGAGCAAAGCGCCGACCTTGTTTTTCAGGAACACCGAGAATTGCTTGACCCTTGGGCCGTCGGCCTTCGTGGTCGTCCTGGCGGTTTCGGTTGCCATTTTTTTTTATTTATACGAATAGCTGAATGAAAAGGAGGCGGCGTCCCCTTTGGTCTCCTGGATGCGCACAAAATACGCCCCGCTGACCGCGGGCGCAAAGCCGGCGGCCGCTTTCGGGCCGTCGTCGCCCTTCGCCTCCTCCTGGTACGGTTCGCTCTTCATCAAGGCGCCCGTCTCGTCGAAGACGCTCAGGGAAAGCTTCTTCGCCTGGCGGGAAGCCCCGGCCGAAAACCAATACTGGTTCCCCGCATAAAGATGAACCTGGACGAGGAGGCTCGCCTTGGGCTGGATGGCGCCCGTCCAGTTGCCGTCCCGCAGCTTGAAGCCGTCGTTGGAAAAGGCTCCGGCAAGCGCCATGAGCGTCTTGCGCGCGGCGGCCTCGTCGTCGGTCGCGCCCGGCGCCGCCCCCGCGAGCAGCGCGCCAAAAAGGAGAGAGAGGATCGCGGTTCTCATTCTTTCTTTCCCGCGATGTCTTTTTCCAGCGCGCTCGCCGCGTCATTGAGTTTCTTCACGTCGCCGAGGGCCGCCGACTTGTCGCGCGGGAAGGAGACGAGCGACTCCATCCGCTCCAGCTCGCGATTCACTTTCCCGACGAGCGGATCGTCCCGCACCTTGCCGGAAAGGGCGCCGATCTTACCGCGCAGATAGGCGACAAGCGCGGGCTGGCGCAGGAGTTTGGCGTTCTCCGGCGTGTAGTTTTTCGCGATCCAGGAACTGACCGCCTCCGCGCCGCGAATCCAGCCTCCCAGGCTTACCAACGCCACGAGGTCGTCGTCGTGCTGTTCCTCCATCGCCATTTTCACTTCGTTCTGCGTCGCCTCCAGCTCCTCCCTCAGCGCGCTCCATTCGTTATTCTCCGCGAATTCCGTGATGCTGCCGCCGCGGCTCAGGATATTCTGGCTGACCCCCAGGCCCTTCGCGAGCGTCTCGATGTCCTTGCCGATGTTCTTGACCTGCTGGCTGTCCTCCGCCTCGACCGCGATGTAGCCGTCGGCGACCAGCCCCCCGAGATTCAGCGCGATCTGCGGGCGGCTCGAAAACGCCATATCGAGCGGCTTCCTGTACTGGCCCTGCCAGTTCGGCTTGCCGATCTTGTTTATCGCCGCGAAGAGTTCGCCCGGCGTCGGGACGGTGACGGAGTCGACCCTTGTCGCCGCCGCGATCTGCTCCGGCGTGAGGCGGGAATCGGAAGCGGCCCGCGCGGCAGGGAGGACGCCAATCGCGAGGACGGCTGCGAGGATGCGGATGAACATCGCCCCATCCATAGCCCAAAGGCGGAGGCGTTGTCAGCCAAGATTTTTCCCGCCAAAAACCTGGAACGCCAGCGGGATGGAACTGGCCGCTCCGATCAGGAACATCGTCCAGCCGACCGCCTTGCGCTGTTCCTGGTCAAGCCTGTCCGCGAGGATCAGCGCGAGCCCTCCCGCCAGCACGGCCCGCGTCGCGATGACCAGGCCAAACACAGGAAGAGTCACCGAGATCGTTTTCATGAGAAAAATCTACGCCCGGCCTTCATTCGCGCAAGTTTTCAGCCAGGCATTTTCCCGTGGAGGGCGAACTTTTGTTGCAGGGTTCCCAGCGCTTCGGCAAGGGCCGCGACTTGTTCGGGCGTGTGTTTGGCGGAGAGGGTCACCCGCAGCCGGGCCGTCCCTTTCGCCACGGTGGGATACCGGATCGCCGGGACGAAGAACCCGACCTCGAAGAGCCAGCGGGCCGCCGCCAGCGCCGTATCCTCGCCGCCGATGGCGATGGGGATGATGGCGCTCGCCGGGTTCTCCGCGAATCGCCCGAGGTTGGCCCAAAGTTTTTGCCGCCGCTCTTCGCCCGCGTCGGAGGCGAGCAGATCGACGGCGGCGTGCGCGGCGGCGGCGACCGCCGGGGGAGGGGCTGTGGAGTAGATGAAGCTGCGCGCCCGGTTTATCAGCAGGTCGATGAGATTCCGCTTCCCGCAGATGTAGCCGCCGCCCGCGCCCAAGGCCTTGCTCAAGGTGCCCATCTGGATGTCGACCTCCACGCCTTCTTCCTGGGCCAGCCCCTGGCCGTGCCGCCCGATGACGCCGACCGCGTGCGCTTCGTCCAGCAGCAGAAGCGCGCCGTAGCGTTCCTTCAACCCGGCGATCTCCCGCAACGGCGCGCGGTCGCCATCCATGCTGAAGACCGACTCCGTGGCGACGATGACGCGGGCCGCGGGCTCGTTCTTGCGCGCCCAGGCGAGGTGGCTTTCCAGTTTCCCCAGGTGGTTGTGCGGGAAGACCCGGAGGCTGGCGCCGCTGAGGCGCGCGCCGTCGACGAGCGAGGCGTGGCAGAGCTTGTCGAGGATGACGACGTCGTTCTTCCCGGCCAGCGCGCCGAGCGTCCCGACCGCCGTCGCGTAGCCGCTGGAGAACGCGAGGGCCGCCTCCGTGTTCTTGAATTCGGCGAGCCGCCGTTCCAGCGCCGCGTGCGGAGCGAGCGTGCCGCACACGAGCCGCGAAGCGCCCGCGCCGACGCCGAATTCGTCGATCGCGCGCTTGGCGGCTTCCGCCAGGGCCGGTTCGCCCGCGAACCCGAGGTAATCATTCGACGAGAAATTGACGAGCTGCCGCCCGTCGACCGTGATGAGCATGTTCCTGGCAGCGGTGATCTCGCGCAGGCTTCGCAGGAGCGAGCGCGACCGCAGGTCGGCAAGCTGGCGGTCGATGCTTATGCCGAGAGCCCCCAGGAGAGCAGAAGATAGGCGTCCCGCCAGACCTGATTGTTATCCCCCAGCACCACCACGATCACGTCCCGCCCGCCATTGGTCCCGCTCGCGATGAGACAATGGCCCGCGGCTTCCGTGTAGCCGGTTTTCATCCCGTTGCAGAGGGCGAAGCCGCGTAAAACTTTGTTTGTATTCTTGAATTCGCGCACGCGCCCGTCCGCGTAGCGGAAGGCGATGCTCTTCAGGCAGACGATGGAGCGCAAGACCCGGTTCGCGTACGCGGCCTGCGCCACGCGCGCCATGTCCCGCGCGCACGAATACTGGCCCGGCGCCGGCAGGCCGTTGGGATTCACGAAATGCGAGTTGGCCATGCCGAGTTCGGCGGCCTTCTCGTTCATCTTGTCCGCGAAGGCTTCGATGCTTCCCGCGTTATCCCGCGCCAGGCAGCGGGCGACGTCGTTCATGCTGTGAACCAGAAGCACCTGGAGCAACTGGAAGCGCTCGTACCGCTCGCCCGGCTGGAAGTTCAGCTTCGTCGGCTCCGCCCAGGTGTCGCTCGGCTGCACGGTCACCTCCCTGTCGAGGTTTCCCGCCTCGGACACGATGAGCGATGTAAGGAGCTTTTGCGTGCTCGCGGGCGGGCGGTGTTCGTCCGCGTTCTTCTCGAAGAGGACGCGCCCGGTCCAGGCGTCGATGACCATCACGGCCTGCGCGTGGACGGTCGGCACGCCGCTCGAAATCGAGACGACGGGCATCGCCGCCGCCGCCGCATCGGAGTATTCCGTGTCGTCCGGCGAAGGGGTGGCGGCGGCCGGCCTTTTCCTTTTGGCCCAGGCGGGGTTGGCGAAGAGGAGCACCGCGAGAGCGGTCCACGCGGCGGCGTTCCGGAAAAGGCGGCTCATAAAATAACCGCCCTACCTAAGAGCATCTCCTCAGGCGGTCAAGGCGGATTCTTCTTCGCGGAAGCCGAAGCCGGCGGCCAGGTCCGCCAGGGCGGCCTCCCAGGCGCGCGCTTCGGACATGCCCGCCTGTTCGTAGGCGCGGGCCAGGATCAGCGCGTTGCACTCGCTTTCGGTTATACTGTTGTGGGTCAAGGGTTCTCGTTGCATTTGGTTTTTGGTGTTGTTGCTTCCGGGAAGGCGCGGGCAACAAAAAACCCGCCGCCGTTTTCCGGTCGCGGGTTGTCGAAGAGTTCCTGTCGAGTGAACTAGACGTTTCCCCCACTGCCGGAGCCGTCGACAATAACGACGGCGACAGCCATGAGCCGCGAGGCTTTGGCTGCCACGGTGATGGATGAAAACAGATTCACGCGCCTTGTTTAAACCGGAAGCGGGCCCGGGTCAAGCGGATCAAGCGTATTTTTTCGCGACGAAGGCCGCGACGGCGTCCTGCCACGTCCTCGGTTTGACGCCCGTGAGCCGCGTCAGCTTCTCCGTCGAGAGGACGGTGTACACCGGGCGCTTCGCCACGAACGCCTTCAAATCCTTCAGCAACAGCGGCTCGACCTTCCGGCCTTTGAGCGGCGCGCCCGCGCGCGCGGCGCAGTCGAGCGCATATTGGCCGTATTCCTGCCAGCTGCATTCGCCGGAGTTGCAGATGTGCAGCAAGCCGCCTTCAGGGACATCCACCAGGAAGGGGCGCAGATATTCGGCGATGTCCAGCGTGTAGGCGGGGGTGGAATATTTGTCGCCGATGGCGTCCACGCGCTCCTCCGCCTCGGCCCGCTTCAGGATGCCGTCGATGAAGCTCGGGCGGTCGGGGCCGAACACCCACGAGACCCGCACCGCCAGGTGCCGCCCCGAGGCGGCGAGAAGCTCTTCTTCGCCCCGGAGCTTCGATTCGCCGTAAACGCTGATGGAAACCGCCGGGTCTTCCTCGACGTAAGGCGTGGTCTTCGCGCCGTCGAAGACGTAGTCCGTGCTGATGTGAATCATCCGGGCGCGCTTCTTTTCGCAGAGGCGCGCGATCTCGCCCACGGCGTGCGCGTTTATCCGCATCGCCTCCGCCTCGTGCGTCTCGCAGTAGTCGACGTTGGTGAGCGCCGCGCAGTTTACCAGCACGTCGAAGGAAAGCGAGGAAAGCGGGCCGACGGCTTGCTCTATCGCCTCGCCGGAACTGAGGTCGACGGCGGCCCGATTGAGCCCGGTGACTTCAAAGTCCTTTTCGTAGAGCCGGGCCAGCGCCGCGCCGAGGCGGCCGCCGCTTCCGAGAATGAGAAGCCGGGCCATCAGCGTTCCCACCAGTTGCGGTTGGCCACGTACCAATCGACCGTTTCGCGTATGCCTTTGTCGGGACGGTGAAGCGGCTTCCAGTTCAACTCGTTGCGTATCTTCGAGGAATCGATCGCGTAACGGCGGTCGTGCCCGAGCCGGTCTGTGACGTAGCGGATGAGGTCTTTGGATTTGCCGAGCCGCTCGAGGATCATGTTCACGACTTCGATGTTCGTCATCTCGCCGTCGGAACCGACGTTGTAGACCTCGCCCGGCCTGCCGTCCAGCAGCACGGCGAAGACCGCGGCGCAATGGTCTTCGACATGGATCCAGTCGCGCACGTTGAGGCCGTCGCCATAGACGGGCAGCGGCTTGTCGCCGATGGCGTTGATGATCATGAGCGGGATGAGCTTTTCGGGGAATTGATACGGGCCGTAGTTGTTCGAGCAGCGGGTGATGACGACTTCCTGCTTGTAAGTGTTGTGGCAGGCGAGCGCGAGAAGGTCGGCCCCGGCCTTGCTGGCGGAGTAGGGGGAGCTGGGCTCGAGCGGCGATTTCTCCGTGAACCGCCCTTCCGGCCCGAGCGAGCCGTAGACTTCATCCGTCGAGATTTGCAGGAAGCGCCGGACGCCGTGCCGCCGCGCGCAGTCGAGCAGCACGCCCGTGCCGACGACGTTCGCGTGGATGAAATGCCCCGGCGAGTCGATGCTGCGGTCCACGTGCGATTCGGCGGCGAAATTCACCACGGCGAAGAAGCGGTGGCGCTTCATCAACGCGTCCATGGCGGCCACGTCGGCGATGTCGGCCTGGACGAACTCGTAACGTTCGCCGTATTTCTCCGCGAGGCCCGCGACGTTGCGCTGGTTCCCCGCGTAGGTGAGCGCGTCGACGTTCGTTATAAACTCGGGGCCGTAATGACCGAGGACATAACGAATGAAATTGCTCCCGATGAACCCGCAGCCGCCCGTTACAAGTAAACGCATGGGTAAACCTTGTAGCAACGCCATCCCCGGCGGGGCCAGAACTTTTTCCGGCTTTCGGTTTGGCGCGGATTCCCGCTATGTAAGAGCCGCATGAATTTGGACGCGCGCTCGAATAGGGATTGGGACTGCATCGCCCCCGTGTTGCTGGCGGCTGGCCTCCGTTTTCTGCTGCTCGGGATGAAGCCGCCGCACTTCGACGAGGGCGTCAACGGCTGGTTCGTCGACGAAATGATCAAGAAAGGGTTCTACCGCTACGACCCGGCGAATTACCACGGGCCGCTCCATTTCTACGTCCTTTTTATTTTCCAGATACTCTTTGGCAGGCACATCTGGGCGTTGCGGTTTCCCGTTGCCGCCATCGGCGTGGCGAGCGTCTGGCTCGTGACCCGCTTCGACCGGTTCCTGGGACGGCGCGTCTGCCTGTTCGCCGCGTACGCGATGGCCGTGTCCCCCGGTTGCGTCTTCTATTCGCGCTACGCCATCCACGAAGCGTGGCTGGTCTTTTTCATGATCCTGGCCGTGTGGGGCGCCGCCGGCCTCTGGCAATGGGGGAACGCGCGGAGCCTCTGGGCCGCGGGCCTCGGCGTGACCGGGATGATCTTGACCAAGGAGACGTACGTCATCCATATCGGCTGCTTTGTCCTGGCGGGGATATGCGTCTTCGCTCTCGAACGGTTTTCTCCTTCCTCCGCGCCGCCGCGCGCGCGGCGCGCATGGACCGGGCGTGATCTCGCGCTCGTCCTGCTCGTTTGCGCGGGGCTGATCCTCTTTTTCTATTCGGGGGGATTTCTCGATTTCCCTTCGCTGAAAGGCCTGTGCCAAACCTTCCGGGAATGGATCAAGACCGGCAAGGAAGGCCACGGGCACGAGAAGGCGTGGCCGTACTGGCTTCAGTTGATGGCGATCTACGAATGGCCCGCTCTTATCGGCTTCGGGTGCTCCCTCCGCTGGCTGTTGCCAGGGAGCAATCGCCTGCTGCGGCTCCTGGCGATTTACGGTTGCGGAGCGCTCACCGCCTACAGCATCATCCATTACAAGACGCCGTGGTGCATCGTTTCGATCCTCTGGCCGTTCGTGTTTCTGTTCGGGGCGTTCGTCGATGACATTGCCGGGTTGCTGGAGGGGAGGGGGGAAGCGTCGCTTTCTTTCACTGCATGCACGGCGCTCCTTTTGGCGTGCTCGACGGCCGATTCCATCTGGCTGAATTTCTATCGCTATGTCGATTCCGCGCAGAAATACGTCTACGTGCAGACGCTCGACGACGTCTACGATCTCACCGGTCCGCTGGAGAAAATGGTCAGGCGGAATCCCGCGAATTACCAGATGACGGGAAACATCCTGCTTTCCAGCTACCACCCGCTTCCGTGGCTGCTCGGCGATTTCCCGCACATCGGCTACTACTCGGACAAAACCAAGCCGGATGACATGGACGCCGCGTTCCTGCTGGTGGATGAGCCGCGCCTGGACGAGGTCGAGAAGGCGTTGAAGAACAGCTATTTCACCTCCGATCTCCAGCTCCGCGACGGGCAGGACGCCTCGACCCTTTTCCTCGACTACGAGAAATTCAAACCCCTTTTCCCGGGGCGCAACCCGGAGTTCACCCCGGAAAGGAAAAAGCCATGAGAGGAACGGCTGCCCTGCTGGCGGCGGTGTGCGTTTCCGTCGTGACGGCGCTCGCGCTCGCCTTTCCGTTCGGAGGGCTGGGAAGGGGCGTGGCCGTCGTTTCGCTTTGCATGGGCGCGGGAGCGGGGTTGCTGGCCGCCGCGCGAACGGGCCGGCCGTCGCGCAAGCCCAAATCGTTGTGGGAATGGATTCCCATCGTGGTCTTCGTCCTGTTTTCGCTCCGGGCTTTTTGCTGGCTCATCTTCGCGGACGAGGACGACATCAAAATCCTCTCGCCCAACAATCTCGGGGACATCGCCCTGCATCTCACCTATATCGACTACCTTGCAAACGGCGTCCGCTTCTGGCCCCGGGAGCCGATCTTTCCCGGGCAGCCGCTGCGCTACCCGGTGGGCGTCGATCTGTTCAACAGCCTCCTTGTTCTCTGCCGCGTGGATGTCTTTCGCGGCCTCATCTGGACGGGCCTCGCGGGGTGCGTCGCGACGGGCTGGGCGCTCTATGAATGGGGCGGCGCTTTCACGCTCGCCGGATTTCTTTTCAACGGCGGCTTGTACGGGTTCGAGGTTTTTCGCACGGGAATTATAAAGGATTACCAGGCTGACCACGCATGGAAGAGCATCCCGCTCGCGTTGTTCGTGACGCAGCGCGGCCTGCTCTACGCCTTGCCCGCGGGGCTGTTGCTGCTCGCTTCCTGGCGGGATCGGTTTTTCCGCGGAAAACCGGGGCGCATCCCGCTGGCGCTGGAAGTCCTCCTCTATGGCACGATGCCGCTCTTCCACGTCCACACCTTCGTCTTCCTCTCCTTGCTGCTCGGTTTCTGGTTCGTGACAACCGGCCCCAGGATTCCGCTCCTGAAACTGGTCGCGTGGTCCGTTGTCCCGGCAACGGTTCTCGTCGGGATCGTCTGCGGATTCTCCAGCGGCGGCTCGATCATCCACGTCATCGACCTGACGAAAAACGGCCCGTGGACACAGGGGGACGACAACTTTTTCACCTACTGGTTCGGCAACTTCGGCATCCTGCCAATCCCGGCGGCGATGCTCGCCGCGACGCTTCTCTGCGCGTGGCGGCAGGGCGGGGGAAACAGGCCGGCCGCGGCCTTTGTCCTGCCGTGCGCGGCCATTTTTCTCTTCGCGTGCGTCGTCATGCTCGCGCCTTGGGAGTGGGATAACATCAAGCTGATCCTCTGGTGTTATCTCGCCCTCCTGCCGTTCCTTTGGGAAAACATGATCGCGCGCTGGCCGTTCCCCGCGCGCGCCGCGATGTGCTTCGCGCTTTTCTTTTCAGGATTCATCTCGCTGCTCGGGGGCGTTGACCAGACCCACAAGGGATACGAGTTCGCGAAGCGGTCCGAACTCGAAGGCGTGAAAACGGCCGTGCGCGGCCTGCCCCCGGACGCGGTCTTCGCCGGCTCCGCGACCTACAACCATCCGTTGCTGCTGCTGGGCCACGCGATGGTGATGGGCTATCCCGCCCATCTCTGGAGCCACGGCTACGACTACAAGGGCCGGGAGGAGTCTTTGAAGCGTCTCATGATGGGCGGGCCGGATTGGCGGGCCGTTGCCGCGCGCCTGAAAGTGCGCTATCTCTTCTGGGGTGATCGCGAGGAAGCAAAGGACGACGAAGGCTATGCCGGCTCCCGCGAGCCGTGGAAGGATGAATGCCTTGAAATAGCCGGCGGGGACTGGGGCGCGCTTTACGACCTGTCGCGTCCCAAAAAATAACCAATGAGCCAGAGCATCTACGCGGACCCAGCCTATGACATGGCTTGCGAGCAGTTCCGGCTCCTGGCCGATTATTTGAACCTGGATGACAATCTCCGGCAGCGGCTCCTCTATCCGAAGCGCGCCGTCGCCGTATCGCTCCCCGTTCGCATGGACGACGGGCGCATCGACGTCTTCACCGGCTATCGCGTCCAGCATCATCTCGCCTTTGGGCCGACGAAAGGGGGCGTCCGCTTTCATCCCGCCGTATCGCTGGGCGAAGTCGCCGCGCTCTCGATGTGGATGAGCTGGAAATGCGCCCTCACCGGCCTCCCGTACGGCGGCGCGAAGGGCGGCGTGGCGGTCGATCCCCGTAAACTCTCCGTGCGGGAACTGGAGGCCCTTTCCCGCCGTTACATGCAGGAGATGATCCCGTTCGTCGGCTCGCATACCGACATCATCGGCCCGGACATGGGCACCAACGAACAAGTCATGGCCTGGTTCATGGACACCTATTCCGTCTACAAGGGATATGCCGTGCCGGAGATCGTCACGGGCAAGCCGGTCTCCATCGGCGGCTCCGCCGGGCGCCGCGAAGCGACCGGGCGCGGCGTCGTCTACCTCGTCGAACGCGCCCTCAATGTCCTCAAGATGAAGCCGGGGGACTGCACCGCCGTAGTGCAGGGCTTTGGCAACGTCGGCTCCGTCTCGGCGCTCGCCCTGGCCTACCGCGACAACATGAAAGTCATAGGCCTCAGCGACGAAAGCGGCGCCTTTTACAATGCGCGCGGCATCGACGTCGGCGCGGCGGAACGCCATGCCGCGCGAAACGGGAGCCTCGCCGGATTCGACGGCGCCGAACCGGTTCCGCCCGGCGAATTGCTGACCCTGAAGTGCGACGTGCTGGTTCCCGCCGCGATTGAAGGCGTCATCACGGAACACAACGCCGGGAAATTGAGGTGCCGCATCCTGGCCGAGGCCGCCAACGGCCCCACCACGCCCGCCGCCGACCGGATATTGTTCGAGCGCTGGAACGAAATCTTCGTCATCCCGGACATCCTGTGCAACGCCGGCGGCGTCATCGTCTCGTATTTCGAATGGGTGCAGGGCTTGCAGCAATTTTTTTGGAACGAGACGGAGATAACCGACAAACTTTTCCGCATCCTGGAACAGGCGTTCGCGGCGATGATAAAGCGCGCGCGCGATGCGAAGCTGCCGCACCGCATGTCCGCGATGGCCATCGGCGTCGAGCGCGTGGTGCAAGCAAAAAAGAGCCGCGGCCTGTTCCCTTAAAAAATATGAAACTGGGATTTCTCGGCAGTGGAAAAATGGCGTCGGCCCTCGCGGGCGGCGTCCTGAAAGCGAATGCCTTCCCGCGCGAGGAGATCGCCGTGACCGACTCCGTCCCGGCGGCGGCCAAGGCCCTTGCGGAAAAGCATCAACTCCGCGCCTTCGCCTCCAATGCGGAGCTTGCGGCCTGGGCCGACGCGATCCTTCTCTGCGTGAAGCCGGGCGACGCCTTGCCCGCGTTGCGCGCCGTCCGCGGGGAGTTGCGAGACAAGCTCGTCATCTCGATCGCCGCGGGGCTGACCCTCGCGCAACTCGAGGAAAGCGCCGGGCCGGAAGCGCGCGTCATCCGCGTGATGCCGAACACTCCGGCCCTGATCCACAAAGGCGCCGCGGCCTACGCGCCCGGCAAAGCCGCGCGCGAAAGCGACGGCGGGACGGTCGAAAAAATCTTCTCCGCGGTCGGCGTCGTCTTCCGCGTGAAAGAAGAGTTGCTCGACGCCGTCACCGGCCTCAGCGGCAGCGGCCCCGCGTATGTCTATGTGATGGTGGAAGCGCTGGCGGACGCCGGCGTTCTCATGGGATTGCCGCGCGATCTTTCCCTGCGGCTCGCCGCGCAGACGGTCGCGGGCGCGGGCGAGATGGTATTGCAAACCGGCCTGCATCCCGCCGAGTTGAAGGACATGGTGACGAGCCCGGGCGGCACGACCATAGCGGGCATCGAGGCGCTGGAACGGGCAGGCATCCGCTCCGCCCTGCTCGGCGCGGTGCGCGCGGCCACGGACCGCTCGCGCGCGATGAGGGAGATGAAGGGGGGATAGGCGAAGCCCCGCATGAGGCCGCTCCGCGTTGCCGTTCTCTGCCTGGTTCTTCCCTGCATGGCGCAGAACGCGCCGAAATTTCGTTCCGGCGTGCGGCCTCTCGAAACATCGTCCGCCGGGCTTTCGCCCGAGGCGAAGGCGCTTATCGAAAACGGGTTGAGGGATTTCAACATGGGCGACTTCGAGCGGGCGGAAAAGGCGTTTCGTAGTTTCCTGGAACTCGCGCCCGACGACCCGACCGGCCTCGTGAATCTCGGCGTGGCCGAATACCGGCTCAAACATTTCGAGGACGCGGAAAGGCTGCTCAAACGCGCCGTCCGCGTGAAGCCGGATGTCGCGCAGGCGTGGCTCGCGCTCGGCGTCCTGTATTATGAAAGCGACAAGCTGGACGCCGCGCTGGCGGAGTTGAGCCAGGCCGTCCTGCTCGACCCGAAAAACGCCCGGGCGCACAATTACCTCGGCGTCACCATCGGCCGGAAGGGGTGGACTTCCGGCGCGGAACAAGAGCTCGAGAACGCGATAGAACTCGACCCCGACTACGCGGAAGCGCACTTCAACCTCGCTCTCTTCAGCCTCCGGCGGTCGCCGCCCGCCGTGGAACTGGCGCGCCGCCATTACCAGAAGGCGCTCGATCTCGGCGCGCCGCGCGACCCGCTCCTCGAAAAGGAGTTGGAAAAGTAGGCATGCGCCTCCTTCTCGCGATTCTTGTCCTGGCGGGCGCGGCCCGGGCGGGGACGATAACCGTGTGGACGGACGCGCCGGTCAACACGTTCACCCCCGCCAACCTCGGCGCGGGCATCGACGGCCACCACGAGGGCGACGAGGAGCGGATGCTCTCCCCCGCCAACGTGAAGGAGATGCTGACGGCGGGGTTGAAACCCGTCAGCTACCGATTGCGGACGGAACTTGCAGTCGACGCCTGGCACTGGAACCCGCGCGGAACCTGGAGCGACCCCGCCCGTCGGCAAGGGTATTGGACTTCCGACGCGCATTCCGCGGAACCGATCCGGCTTTGTTACGGATACCATCTCCCCCGGCGGGGCGACACGAACGACGAAGCGAACAATGACGGCTATTCGCGCCTGGACGACGGCGACTCGAAAACGTTCTGGAAGAGCAACCCGTACCTGGACGCCCGCTTCACCGGCGAGGACAACGCGAAACATCCGCAATGGGTCATCATCGACCTCGGCGCACCTCGCGAGATCAACGCGGTGAGAATCCGCTGGGGCGTTCCGTTCGCGACCCGGTTCGCGGTGGAGTACGGCAGCGGCGCGACGGGGTGGCGCGCCTTTCCCGGCGGAAAGATAACCGCTGGCAAAGGCGGCGAAGACCTCCTCCGGCTCGGGACGGAATCGACCCGCCAACTCCGCATCCTGATGACGGCGGCGTCCGGCGCGGCGCCGAAGGGCGCGGCGGATGTGCGCGACGGGCTGGGGTATGCGATCCGCGAAATAGAAGCGGGGTTCATCGACAAGGAAGGAATTTTCCACGACCGGATCGTGCATTCTCCAACCAGGCGGCAGAGCGAGATGACCGTATCCTCCACGGACCCGTGGCATCGGGAAATCGACCGCGATGGAAACGTCGAGCAACCGGGCTTCGACCTGCTGGCCGCCTCCGGCCTCGCCAACGGCCTGCCGATGCTCGTCCCCGTGGCCGTGGTCTATGACACGCCGGAAAACGCCGCCGCCGAGATCGCGTTCCTCCGGCGGCGCGGCTACGACACGCCGCGCATCGAGATGGGCGAGGAGCCGGACGGGCAGAGGATGACTCCGACCGACTACGGCGCGCTTTACGTGCAATGGGCCGATGCCATCCACAAGATCGCGCCGGGCTTGCAACTCGGCGGCCCGTGCTTTGTCTCCGTCGACTTCGACAAGGAATCGCCCGGCTGGCGAACCGGCAACGGCTGGTGGATACGCCATTTCCTCGCCTACCTGGCCGCGCGGCGTCATGCGCGGGACTACAATTTCTTCTCCTTCGAATGGTATCCCTTCGACGATGTCTGCAAGTCGAGCGCGACCCAGTTGCCCGAGGCGCCCCGGATGTTGCGGAACGCCTTCGAGTTGATGCGCGGGAACGGGATAACGCGCCGCATCCCGATGGTATTGAGCGAGTATGGCTACTCGGCGTTCGCGGGCCGGGCGGAAGTCGATCTTCCCGGCGCGCTTTTGAACGCCGACATCGCGGGCCTGTTCCTCACCCTCGGCGGCGAGACGGCCTATCTCTACGGCTACGAGCCGAACCAACTGGAGGACGACTACGGCTGTTCCTGGGGCGACAACATGTTGTTCCTCCAGGACGCAAAAGGCGGCGTCCGCGCGCGCATGGCCACTTACTACGCCGCGCGCATGGTGACCCGGGAGTGGGCCCAGCCCGACGGCGGCCGCCACGAAGTCTTCCGTGCGGATTGCGATATAAAAGACCTCGTCGCCGCCTATGCGGTCCTGCGTCCCGACAAACGCTGGGCGTTCCTCTTGATCAACAAAGACCCGGCGGCCAGTCACGAAGTGCAACTCCGCTTCGCCGGAAAGAGGGCGCCGCCGCGCGGTCCGTTCGATGTCTGTCAGTTCTCCGGCAAACAATACGTCTGGCATGAACAGGGGCCGGCCGGGTATCCGTCCCGCAGCGAGCCGCCCTCGCGCGAGGAAACGGCCGGGCCGCGTTTCCGGCTGCCTCCCTATTCGCTCACCGTCGTCCGCGCCGCGCCGGAGTGAAAAGGCTGGCGTATTCCCCGCAAATGACGGAATCTCGAAAGCCAAACCATCCCTTAATATGACCACACCAGCAGGCGAAAAGATCAGCATCCATGCCGGAAAACTCAGCGTTCCCGACCATCCCGTCATCCCGTTCGTCCGGGGAGACGGCACCGGCCCCGATATTTGGGCCGCTTCGGTGCGCGTCTTCGACGCCGCGGTCGAAAAGGCTTACGGCGGCAAGCGCAAGATCGCCTGGCACGAAGTCTTCGCGGGCGAGGCCGCGTTCCAGAAGTTCAACAACTGGCTGCCCGACGAGACGGTGACCGCGTTCCGCGAATATCTCGTCGGCATCAAGGGCCCGCTCACCACGCCCGTCGGCGGCGGCATCCGCAGCCTGAACGTCGCGTTGCGCCAGATGCTCGACCTCTATGTCTGCCTGCGGCCCGTCTGTTATTTCAAGGGGACGCCTTCCCCGGTCAAGCGGCCCGAGAAGGTCGACATGGTCATCTTCCGCGAGAACACGGAGGACATCTACGCCGGCATCGATTTCCAGGCCGGTTCGGAAGCGGCTCTCAAGGTGCTCGATTTTCTCAAGAGCAACCTCCCGAACGAAGTGAAGAAAATCCGGTTCGCGGGCGAGGCCCCGGACCAGATCGGCATCGGCATCAAGCCCGTGAGCCGGCCCGGCACGGAGCGCCTCGTGCGCGCGGCCATCGAATACGCCATCCGCGAGAAACGCAAGAGCGTCACCCTCGTCCACAAGGGGAACATCATGAAGCACACCGAAGGCGCTTTCCGCGATTGGGGCTACGAGTTGGCCGAGCGCGAATTCGGGGGCAAGACGTACACCTGGAGCGAGTGGGAACGCACGAAAAAGGCGGGCGGCGAAACCGCCGCGAACGCCGAGCAGAAGCAGGCGCTCGCTTCCGGCAAGGTGCTGATAAAGGACGCGATCGCCGACATCACCCTCCAGCAGGTCCTCACCCGGCCCGAGGATTTCGACGTCATCGCCACCTTGAACCTGAACGGCGATTACCTCTCCGACGCGCTGGCGGCGCAGGTCGGCGGCATCGGCATCGCGCCGGGCGGGAATATCAACTACATTACCGGCCACGCCATCTTCGAGGCCACGCACGGCACGGCGCCGAAGTACGCGAATCTCGACAGAGTCAATCCCGGCTCGGTCGTCCTGTCCGGCGAGATGATGCTCCGCTATCTCGGCTGGGGCGAAGCGGCGGACCTGATCATCAAGGCCCTCAACGGCGCGATAAACAGCAAGCGCGTCACCTACGATTTCGCGCGCCTCATGGAAGGCGCCACCGAGATCAAGTGCTCCGAATTCGGCGATAATCTCATCTCGCGGATGTAGCAGGCGGACGCCGCTTGCCCGACTTTGAAGAGCTACCCGACAGCCTGGCAGAGGAAAGTCCTCTGGTCGGCGCTTACCGCGCTTGCCATCGCGTTCATCGCGGGCCTGTCCATAGCCGTCGTCTTCTATGCCGGCGAAGCGCTCGGCTTTCTCCAGCCGCTGCTCATCCCGGTGGCGGTCGCGGGCATCCTGGCCTATCTGCTCGAACCCGTCGTCGACAAATTCTGCGCCTTCGGAATCCCGCGAACAAAGGCCGTCCTCTATGTTTTCACGCTCATCCTGTTGCCGCTCGTGGCCATCGGGTTTTGGGTCGTCCCGGAGATCGGGCACCAGAGCCTTCAGTTTGGACGCGATGTTCCGCGTTTGATCGACGAGGGCCGCGTCCTCATTCTGAAGGCCATCAAATCGTCCAAGGAGCGGTTTGGCGACGTCCCGTACATCCAGGAGATGGGAACCAATCTCCAGGATTGGCTGCCGAGCCTCCCGGAGAAGATATGGGCGTTCGTTCAAAAAAGCGTCACGGGCTTCCTGGGCGTCTTCGGCTTCCTCATCGGCCTGGTCGTCGTGCCGGTCTATCTTTTTTTCCTTCTCCGGGACGCGGCCAGCATCTCCGAGCGATGGAGCGCGTATCTCCCGATCCGCGCCTCGGATTTCAAGGACGAAGTCGTCTCCTGCGTCGAGGAGATCAACACCTACATCATCGCGTTTTTCCGCGGGCAGATTCTCGTGACCATGATCGACGGCGCGCTCATCGCCGTTTGCCTGCTGGTGCTGGGGCTGAAGTTCGCGCTCCTCTTCGGCCTCATGGTCGCCGTCCTCCAGCTTATCCCGTATCTCGGCATCATCCTCTGCTGCCTGCCCGCGCTCCTCACCGCCGCCCTTCAGTGGGGCGACTGGAAGCACCCGCTCATCGTCCTCTGCATTTTCTTTTGCGTCTCCAATCTTGACAGCTTCTTCGTCGCGCCCCGCATCGTGGGGGAATCGGTCGGGCTGCATCCGATGACGGTCATCGTCTCCGTTTTCGCCTGGAGCTTGCTCATCGGCGGGCTTCTCGGCGCCCTTCTCGCCGTGCCGCTCACGGCCACGCTCAAAGTCCTCCTGAAGCGCTACGTCTGGCAGCGCGGCTTCGATCCGTCCCGGCCCGCGTTGGCGGATAGCAAGGTTTGAACGGAGCGGGGCGCCGCCCTGTCTTAATCCTCCGCAACCTCATGACACCACAGGAATTGACCCAGCAAGTGAAGTACGCCGGCCAATGGATCCCGGCGCTCGAAACCGAAATGGCCCGCATCGTCGTCGGCCAGAAGTATCTCGTCGAAGGCCTTCTGACCGGCCTGCTGGCGAACGGGCACATCCTGCTCGAAGGCGTCCCCGGCCTCGCCAAAACGTTGACCGTTCGCACCCTCGCGGCGTGCATCGACACGGGGTTCCAGCGCATCCAATTCACCCCCGATCTTCTTCCCGCCGACCTCATCGGCACGCTTATCTACAATCCGCGCAGCGGCGAATTCACCACGAAACACGGCCCGCTTTTTTCAAACCTCATCCTGGCCGACGAGATAAACCGCGCGCCCGCCAAGGTGCAGAGCGCGCTGCTGGAGGCGATGCAGGAGCGTCAGGTGACAATAGGGGAGAGCACGTACCCGCTGCCCGACCCGTTCCTGGTGCTGGCGACGCAGAATCCGCTGGAGCAGGAGGGCACCTACCAGCTTCCCGAGGCGCAGCTCGACCGCTTCATGCTGAAGCTGAAGGTCGGCTACCCCACCAAGGCCGAGGAGCGCAAAATCCTCGACGCGATGGCCACCTCCGCCCCGCTGCCGGAAGTGAGCGCGGTCGTAAGCCCGCAGCACATCCTGAGCGCGCGCGCCATCGTCAACGAAATCTACATCGACGACCGGGTCAAGGATTACATCGTCGACATCGTCTGGGCCACGCGCGAACCCGCCCGGTTCAAGCTGAGCCTGGACGGCATGATCCGCTACGGCGCCTCCCCGCGCGCGACGATAAGCCTGGCGCTGGCGGCGCGGGCGCGCGCATTCATCGCCGGGCGCGGCTACATCACCCCGCAGGACGTGAAGAGCGCCGGACCGGACGTGTTGCGGCACAGGATCATCGTCAGCTACGAAGCCGAAGCGCAGGAGATAACGAGCGAGACCGTCATCGAGAAAATCTTCGCGGAATTGCCCGTTCCGTGACTGACGCCCGCGGGGAAGCGGCCCCCGTCACGTCATCTCGAACAGAAACACCAATGTAAACCCGATGCAGTCGCCGGAGGAGATTTTAAAGAAAATCCGCCATCTCGAACTAAGGACAAAGGGCCTCGTCGAGACGGCGTTCGCGGGCCAGTACCGCAGCGTATTCAAGGGGCGCGGCATGAATTTCGAGGAGGTGCGCGAATACCAGCCGGGCGACGAGGTGCGCGCGATAGACTGGAATGTCACCGCGCGGCTGAACCACCCGTTCATCAAGAAATTCACGGAGGAGCGCGAGCTGACCGTGATGCTCATCGTCGATGTCAGCGCTTCCGGAAACTACGGCAGCGTCTCCTTGAGCAAGCGCGAGATGGCCGCGGAAGTGGCTTGTTTGCTGGCTTTCAGCGCCATCCGCAACAATGACAAGGTCGGGCTTCTCCTTTTTTCCGACCACATCGAACTCTTCATCCCGCCGAAAAAAGGGCGCGTCCACATCCTCCGCCTCATCCGCGACGTGCTGTTCCTCGAGCCGAAAGGGCGGGGGACGAACCCCGCGGTCGCGCTCGATTACCTCAACCGCGTGGTCACGCACCGCTCCGTCGTTTTTTTGCTCTCGGATTTCCAGGCCGGGGATTTCTCGAAGCAACTCGCCGTCACCGCGCGGCGGCACGATCTCATCGCCGTCCCCATCATCGACCCGCGCGAACAACATCTGCCGGATGTCGGCATCCTCACGCTCGAAGACGCCGAGACCGGCGAGCAGATCGTCATCAACACCTCCGCGCGTTCCACGCGGGTCGCCTACGCGCACCTCATGGACAAGCGCCAGGGCGAATTGGAAAAACTCCTCCGCAAGCTGCGGATCGACAGCATCGCCCTGAAGACCGATGAGGATTATCTCCCGCCGTTGCGGTCGTTCTTCCGCCAGCGCGAACGCCGGCTCAAGTTGAGCACCGCATGAACCCGCCGCCGGACAAGCTCCGGGACATAGCGCCCCCGGTCGATTTTTTCCCTTACCCGCTCTGGGTCGTCATCCTGGCCGGCGTCGCGGCGCTGGGCGTTCTCGTTTTGCTCGGCTTGCTTATTCGCCGCTGGATGAAAAACCGCCCCGCGCCCGAAGCCCCCGCCCCGCGCGCGATCGCCCTCGCCGCGCTGGAAGACGCCCGGCGGAAGGTCGGCGAAGTGGACCCGTACGCGTTCAGCATCCTCGTTTCCGATGTGTTGCGCGGTTATGTTTCCGAGCAGTTCAACCTTCCCGCGACCCGGCGGACATCCCCGGAATTCCTCGCTGACGTCGCGCGTTCCACGGCCTTTTCCGGGCAGGAGAGAACGCTGCTGAAGGAATTCCTGGAAGCGGCCGACCTCATCAAGTTCGCCCGCGTCGACGCGGGCAGGCGCGAGAGCGAACAGCTTCTCGAGCAGGCGATCCGGTTCGTGAAAGGGGAGGCGCGTGAACTTGTTCAGTGACTCGGGGCTGTTCTTCGCGCAGCCGTGGTTCCTGCTCGCGCTGCTCCTCATCCCCCTTCTTTCCTGGCTGCGCGGGCATCTCGGCGGTTCGCCCGCCATCGTCTTTTCCTCCACGGAGCCGTTGCGCGCGCTTGGGAGGCTCACGGAATCGAAGGCTGGCAACTTCCTTTCCAGCCTCTTTTTTTTCGGGCTGGCGCTGCTCATCCTCGGCCTCGCGCAACCGCGCAAGGGGAGAAGTTTCCAGCGGGTCGAGGCCAGCGGCATCGACATCATGATGTGCAACGACATCTCCGGCTCCATGCTCGCCGAGGATTACGAGGTGGAGGGCCATCGCATGAGCCGGGTGGACATCATCAAGGAAGTCACTTCGCAATTCATCGGAAACCGGCCCAATGACCGCATAGGCCTCATCGCCTTCGCGGGCAGGCCGTATCTCGTCAGCCCCCTCACGCTCGATCACGACTGGCTGCTGCAAAACCTCGCCCGCGTCCAGATCGGCACGGTCGAGGACGGCACCGCCATCGGTTCCGCAATCGCCTCCGCCTGCAACCGGTTGAAGGACAGGAAAGCGAAGAGCAAGATCATCGTCCTCCTGACCGACGGCGACAACAACGCGGGCAAGATCGCCCCCCTGACCGCGGCGGAGGCCGCGAAGGCGCTCGGAATCAAGGTTTACACCATCGGCGCGGGCACGGACGGGTATGTGCCGTATCCCGCGGGCAAGGACGTTTTCGGACGAACCGTTTACCAGCAGGTGAAATTCGGGATGGATGAGACCGACTTGAAAAATATCGCGCGGATAACCGACGGCCACTACTTCCGCGCCGCGGAAAGCGACACGTTGCGAAACGTCTTCCGGCAGATCGACCGGCTCGAGAAATCGAAAGTGGAGGTGACGCAATTCCACGAATACACCGAGCTTTTCCCGTGGTTCCTGGGCGCCGGGTTCGGCGTGCTGGTCTTGCAGATGGCGCTGTCCCAAACCGTGTGGAGGAAGCTCCCGTGATGACGTTCGGCGCTCCGGAATGGTTTTGGGCCGCGGCGATCCTGCCGCTCTTCTGCGCGCTCCACGCGTGGAATGAACGGCGTTCGGCGGCCCTGCTTCAAAAGATGATCGCCCTGCGCCTCGCGCCGGGTTTGGCGGGCAGCGTCAGCCGCGCGCGCCGGCTCGCGCGGTTCGCCTGCTTCCTTGCCGGTCTCGCACTCGTCATCGCCGCGCTCGCGCGTCCCCGGCTCGGGTTCACTCTTGAAAAAGTCCCGTCGCGCGGGCGGGACGTCCTCATCGCCGTCGACACTTCCAAAAGCATGTTGACCGGCGACATCCAGCCGAGCCGGCTGGTGCGCGCCAAGCTCGCCGCCGAAGACCTTGTCCGGCTCCTGCCCGGCGACCGCACCGGGCTTGTCGCCTTCGCGGGCAGCGCGTTCCTCGAAGCGCCGCTCACCATCGACTACGGAGCTGTTCTCGATTCCATACACGAGCTGGACGTGAACACCATCCCGCTGGGAGGGACGAACATCGCCGAGGCCATCCAGCTCGCGGCGCAGGCGTTCGGCAAGGGCGAAAGCCAGAGCGATTGCCTCATCCTCTTCACCGACGGCGAGGAACTGGACGGCAGCGTCCTCGACGCCGCGCGACAGGCCGCGAGCAAGTTCCGCATCTTCACCGTCGGCGTCGGCACGGCGGCGGGCGCCGTCATCCCCGCGCCGGCGGAGAACGGGGGCACGGACTTCGTGCGGGATGAAAACGGGCAGGTCGTCCGCTCGAGGCTGGACGAGACTCGTCTGCGGGAAGTCGCGCGGATAACGGGCGGTTCCTACACCCATTTGCAAAACGGCCCCGCCGACATGAAGCGGATCGTCGACGAAGGGCTCGGCGTTTTGAAAGAACAGGACAGGGACGCGAAGCTCTCCCGCCGCCCGAAGGAGCGTTACCAGTGGCCGCTCGCGGCGGGCCTTTTCTTCCTGTGCTGCTCGCTGCTCATCGGCGAACGGAGGAAGCGGCGCAAAGACGCCCTGCTCGCCGCCGCCGCCTGCATCCTTCTCCTGCCGCGCCCCGCGCATTCGGCGAACCCCGGCATCGACCTTTACGAGCAAAAGGATTTCCAGGGCGCGTTGCAGGATTTTCAGCGGCAGGGGCAAAAGCATCCCGACTCCGAGGAACTCCAGTTCGACCAGGGCGCCGCCGCCTACCAGCTTGGCGATTACGAGAACGCCATCGCCGCGTTCGGCAAGGCGCTCACGACGCGCAAACCCGGCCTGCGCGAAAAGTCGGAATACAACCTCGGCAACGCCCTTTACCAGCGGGCCGCGCCCGAGCAGCGGCCAAAGGACGGGAGGATCGCCGACTTGAAGAACGCGATCCAGCATTATGGGGAAGCGATCAAGGCCGACCCGAAGGACGCCGACGCGATATACAACCGGGAACTGGCGGAGAAGAAGCTGAAGGAACTTTTGCAGCCGCCTCCGTCGCCCACGCCCACCCCGACGCCGACACCCACGCCAAGTCCCAGCCCGAGTCCAAGTCCAACTCCAAAGCCAAAGCCAAAGCCGAGCCCTTCCCCCTCTCCCAAGGATCAGAAGAAGCAGGACAAGGACAAGCAGGATAAGCAAGACAAGCAAGACAAGGGAGACCGGCAGCCCACTCCCCAGAAAGGACAATCCACCCCCAGCCCGACGCCGGGAAACTCTTCGCCCAGCCCCTCGCCCGGCAACGACCGGCAGGACAAAGGCGAGCCCACCCCGACACCGCAAGCGCCCCAGCCGTCCGGCGGAAACAACGGGCGGCAGCCCCAGCCCACGCCCGCCCCCGAAGGCGAACCCACCCCCGCCAGCCCTGGCGGGATGACTCCGGCGCAAGCCGCGAATCTCTTGGACGCGATGAAAGGAGAGGACGCCCGCTACCCCTTGAATGAACAGAAACATCCTCCTACTGTTCTAAGGGATTGGTAATGCGCGCGTTCCTCGTCATCGTATTCTGCCTGGCTGCGGCCTTCATGGCCGGAGCCGAGGAGATTTCCGCCACGGCCTCCCTGTCTCAAGGCGCGACTTCGGTCGGCGACCCCGTCGAACTGCAAATAAAAGTCACCGGAACCCAGCGGGTCAGCCGCCTGCAACATCCCGTCGACGGGCTTGAAATCACCTACGAAGGGAGTTCGACCCAGGTGCAGCTCAATAATTTCGTCCTCAGCACGAGCGTCGTGGAGACCTACAGCGTCAAGCCTCTCCGCGCGGGGAAATTCATCATCCCCGGCGAAGTGCTCGACGCGGGCGGAACAAGGGTGGCCACCAACTCCGTGACCTTGAACGTCTCGCGCGACGAAGCGGGCGTTACCGCGCGGAACACGGAGCAGCTTGCGTTCGGCGAGATCGTCCTGCCGAAGCAGACGGCCTTCGTCGGCGAGATGCTTCCGGTGGAGTTGCGCATCTATGTCGATGCGCGCGTGCGCTGGAACTTCCAGGACCCGCCCGAGATTGGCTCCCCCGGCTTCACGATGCAGAAGCTGACCCAGCCCGCCCAGTCCGAAGTGCGCAGGAATGGGCGCCCCTTCAATCTTCTCATCTTCAAGACGGCCATCGCCCCGGTCAAGGCGGGCAAACTCACGTTCGGCCCCGCCACAATCTCCTGCCAGGCGCAGATCCCGCAAAACCGCCCTGCCATCCCGCACTTCTTCGGCGACGATTCCTTCGCCAACCCCTTTGGAATGTTCTCCCCGCCGCAGGAATACACCATCAAGGTCGACTCCGTGGCCGTCGAAGCCAAAGCTCTTCCGCCCGGCCCGCCGAAGAGCTTCTCCGGAGCCGTCGGTTCGTTCACGCTCGCCAGCGATGCGTCTCCTTCCCATGTCAACGTCGGCGAGCCGATCACCCTCACCGCGTCCGTCTCGGGGTGGGGGAACCTGGATGGCGTCCGCGCCCCAGTTCTAAACGGAGAGGACGGCTGGCGCGTCTATCCGCCCGCGAGCAAGATCAAGACTGAGGATGATGTCGGCATCCGCGGCGCCAAAACATTCCAGACCCAGATGATCCCGCTGGAGAAAAAGAACGCCCTCCCAGAGATCGAGTTCTCCTATTTCAATCCCATCCGCGAGCGCTACGTCACTCTTACAGGCAAGCCGCTTCCCGTTACCGTCGCGGGAGAGAGCGTCTCCACCCCGACCCCCGCTTCCCTGCAAAACCAGGCCTCGGCGCCCCAGGAACCGCGCCCCGCGAACGGCATCCTCTACATAAGGACCGATCCCGGCAACCTGGACGGTTCCTTCCAGCCGCCCTATGCCACCCGCGGCTTCTGGGTCGCGCAACTGGTCCCGCTCTGCGCGCTCGCCGGGCTGGTGGTTTTTCAAAGGCGGCAGGAGAAAGCCCGCACCGCCAAGGCCCGTCAACTGGCCGCGTTGCGCCGGGAGAAACAGGCGTTGTGGCGCATCCTTCGCGGCGAAGAGGCGGGCTACGCGGCCTTCGCGGACGCCGCCGCGCGGCTTGTCCAGGTCGACACCGCGTTCGCGACCGGAGGCAACGCTTCCCTGGTGGACGCGGAGTACGCCTGCGCCTCGCGCCCCCTTGGCGACTCCGCCGCCGCCGCCATCCGTTCGGTCTTCAGCGACCGGGAAGCGATGAACTACGCGGGCGTCGCGGTCGGCAGCGGCCCCGTCCCGCCCAGGAAACGGGCGGAAATCCTCGCGGCTCTGGAAGAATTCGACCATGCGAACGTTTAGAACATGACACGCTCTAAGCTTATTCTTCTCGCGCTCCTGTTCGCCGTCTCGGCCCGCGCGGATGAGTTTGCCGACGCCGCGCGCCTCTACGACGCCGGCAAGTTCACCGAAGCCCGGAACGCCTACGACGCCCTCGTCCACGACGGCAAATACGGGGCGAACCTCTTCTACGACCTCGGCAACACATGGTTCCGTCTGGACGAACCGGGGCGGGCGATCCTTAACTACGAGCGCGCCCTGGCGCTGGAGCCGTCGCATCCCGAAGCGCGGGCGAATCTCGCCTTTGTCCGGGAGAAAACAGGCGCGCAAATCCCGCCCAGGACGTGGCTTGACTACCTGGCCGCGCCTTTCAACATCAACATATTCGCGGTCGGGGCGGCCATCGCGGCGTGGATTGTCGTTTTCGCCATTTTGGGGCTGCGGATGAGCCGCCGTCCAAGTCCGCTCCTCTGGTTCGTCCTCGCCGCCGCCGTTTTTGTCCTGGGGGCGGCGGGGGCGGGCATCGCCGTCTTCGAGCGCGACAAATCCCTCGCCGTCGTCACCGACAAACAGGTCGAGGCGCGCCTGGAACCCCTGGACAACTCGGCGCCGGCGGGAACCCTCGCCTCGGGCGGCGAAGTGAAAATTCTCTCGGATCGCGGGCCGTGGCTCTATTGCGCCCTCTCCGACAATTCCCGCGCGTGGCTGCCCTCAAAATCCGTCGAACTGGTTCGCCTTGCGCGCTAGAACGTGTCATGCACTTTTTGCCTTGAGCGGCGGCGGCGTCGTTGTCGTTGCCGCCCGGAGCGGGGAGCAACGCCAAAGCGCCGGGCGCTTTCAGGTCTTTAGGCGGCTGGCACAGCCGCCTCTACAACCTCTACAACCTCTACAACCAAGAGCGGGCGAAAGTGCATGACACGCGCTGGAATTTTCCTCTTCCTGGCGTTCGCCGGGAGCCTGCTGGCGGACACGCCGACCTGGCAGCGCGAGCTTTCGCCCGTAATCCCCGGCAACTTCCCGCCGCCGCGCGCCTACCACGCCTCGTATCGCTTCGGCTGGAGCCGCTTCACCGCCGCCTATTCCAGCCTGACCGTCGCCAAACCCCGGCGCGACCAGATTCAACTCTCGGTCGAGGGGGCGACATCCGGCGTCGTCCGGCCGCTCTACCGGCTGGATGCCAAAAACGTCTCGCTCGCGAACCTGTCCACCCTCCTCCCGGTCCGCGTCTCGCAGACGGAGGTTTACCGGTCCAAAACCATCGACACCCGCATGGAATTCACGGACCGCGGCGTGACGAGGCTGCGCATGGTCACGACGGACAACACTCCGGCGAAAGCCAAGCGCTTCGAGTTCCCGCGGCTGCTGGATATCTACACCGCCTGGCTCTTCCTGCGGAGCCAGCGCCTGAAGACGGGGGACGCGTACAACCTCGTCATCTACCCCGGCACGGAGCCCTTCCTCGCGAACGTCCGCGTCCTCGGGCGGGAGAAACTCCAGGTGCGCGCCGGGAAATACAACGCCATCAAAGGCGAACTGAAGCTGCAAGCCATCGACGACAAACTGCAACTGCGTCCGCACACGAAATTCAAACGCGCTTTCATCTGGATTTCCGATGACTCCGACCGCCTGGTGCTCCGGGTGCAGGCGGACATCTTCGTCGGAAGCGTCTGGTCGGAACTGGACAAGGTGGTTTTTTAAGGCTGGTCGCGCGCTTGCCCAATTTGACTTTGACTACGTTTCCTTCTGCCGGATCAGCCACTTGCCGCTGCCCCAGCCCATCGCGAGATACGTGACGATGTAGAGTTGCAGGGAGGCGATCTGGAACGGGAACTCGATCAGCGCGTGGACGGCGGCGCCTGTCAGCGCAAGCCCCGCGCCGATCAGGAGCAGCCGGTCCGCGCGGGGGAGTCCCCTGGCGGCGAAGCATTTCGCCAATCCGCCGAAGATGAAGACGGCCCAGAGCGCCGCGCCGATCCATCCCCATTCCAGGATGGTTTGCAGGTAATCATTGTGAGCATAACGCCAGATGCCCGCTATGGCGCGGTTGAGCGACTGGGTGTAGTGGGGGAAGGCCAGTTCGAACGTCCCGGGTCCAAAGCCCCACCAGCCGGCGTCCGGGATCATCCTGCGGATGGCCCGCAGCGCCAGCAACCGGGGGTTTTCGCCGTTGACCTGCTCCTGGAGAATTTTCCATTTCTCGAAGGCGCGCTGCCAGCCCGAAAAGATGATCAAGCCCGCCAGCGCGGCGGCGGCGATTCCGACGTAGGCGACGGTCAAGGCGCGGCCGGGCAGCAGGCCGGGGGTCCGCAGTTCGTTCGCGGCCACGAATAGCCAGACGATCAGGAGCAGGAAGGTGATGACCTGGCCGCTTCGCGAGAAGTTGACCGCGGCCGCCGCCATGAAAAGGAAGGCCGTGGCTATCCAGAGCGCGCGGCGGGCGTGGGCGTTCCTGTCGCAGATGAAGAGGACGGCCAGCCCGGCGACGAGCGGGAAGACCAGGTTGATGTAGGAACCGGCGTTGCCGTGGTAGTAATAGGTCGCGAAGAACTGGCTGGTGGTGTTCCGATATTCCCAGAAGATCATCTGGGCGTCGGTCGCCTTTTGGAGCAGGCCGAGCAGGATGATGGACAATCCCGTGAGGCCGGCCGTCCACCAGATGCGCTGGCGCCACCGGGGGCGGGCTGCCATGTCGCTGGCGACGAAGAACGCCATCAGCAACGCCGTTATCCGAAGCATCGTCGTGATGGACGCCTCGGCGTCCACGGTTCCGGGCGCCCAGGAGAGCAGGGGAGTGACCGGGTTGAAGGCGTGTTTCTCCATGTCGTGATGGAACCTGGCGTTGGCGGCCATGAACCACCCCTGGAGGAGCAGCAGGTACGCGAGCGCCACACTCACCGGGTGGATGGCGGGCCGGTCATCCCGCACCGTCCACCCCAGGAACCAGAGGGAGGAGGCCGCGAAGAGAAGAATCTCCAGCGCTTCCCAGGCGGGCCGGGGCGTGCAGCCGTAGGCCCAGGGTGCGTAAACGAGGATCGCCAGGAACAACCAGCGGGGGCCGTCGATGAGGAATGTGGAAGCCCCCTCGGGCAGGTCGAGCCGCGATGGCGGAAACACGCCCCGATGTAGGAGCAAGGACTACACTCTGTCAACAATAACTCCTGTAGGATTATCGGAATGCCGCCAACTGGCGCTCGAAACGCCTATCTGCCATTCTCATGGTCGTGCGAAGGGACAGGTTTCCGGGAATGGGAGATGGGAGAGTCGATGGTTTTGCCGGGGGTGCGGCAAACGACCATGTGCGGCAGCTTGCTTTGAATTAATTTTTTATTTATCCATAGACTTCATTTTTGGTTGAATGATCTGAACACTTTGTCTTCCTCCTCTACATTCGATGACGCTCTGGTTCCGGGAGTTTCCAATCCCGAGCAGAACGGCTTTCACCCGGACCTTCCCGAGGTCGAGATCAATGCGATTGAACTTTTTATCCGCCTGGCGCGGCTCTTTGGCATCTCGAAATCCATCGGGGAGATTTACGGCATCCTGTTCATTTCGACGGCCCCGGTGACGCTGGACTACGTCCGCCACAAGCTCAACATCAGCAGCGGTTCCGCCAGCCAGGGATTGCGGCTGCTGCGGACGGTCGGCGCGGTGCGCGTGGCGTATGTGCCGGGAGATCGCCGCGACCACTATGTCGCGGAGACGGCCCTGCGGAAGATAATGAGCGGCTTCCTGCGCGAAAAGATCGGCCCGGCGCTCCTGGTTCACGAAGAACGTCTCGAACGGCTTTCTTCCCTGGTGGCCACGATGCCTGAAAAAGAGCGTCCGCTGGTCGAAAGCCGCATCCAAATTCTCGAAAGCTGGCGGCGCCAGGCGCGGGCCGTCCTTCCCCTGATGATCAACGGTCTGGAACCCGAACCGGAAAAATGAAGAACCCAACCACTCAAACCAATCGTCTCTCGTATCTCGACGGAGTCAGGGGCCTGACGGCGCTCTACATCGTCTTGAACCACGCCACCTTGAACATCGTCCTCCAGGACACCGCCGGCGCCATGAGCAAAGGCGTCCGCTCGATGACGAGCTGGTTCGCCAACGGCCTGCTCTCGGTCCAGATATTCATCGTGCTCTCGGGCTTCTGCCTCATGCTCGCGGCGGTGGGCGACGGCGGGCGGCTGCGGGGCGGCGTCCCCGGGTTCGCACTGCGCAGGGCCAGGCGCATCCTGCCGTGTTACTACGGCGCGATGGCGTTCTCGCTCTTGCTGCTGGCGGTTGTTCCGGGCATGGCGGCGCTCGATCCGAGCGACCGCGTCACCCGTCCGGGGCTGATCTCGCACCTTTTCCTGGTCCAGAATTTCAGCACGGGGTGGATAACGCAGATCGATCCGCCGATGTGGAGCCTCTCCATCGAATGGCAGATCTATTTCATCTTCGCGCTGTTGCTCCTTCCGCTATGGCAACGCCTGGGGACCCTTGCCGCGCTGGCGGCCGCCGTCGGCATCGGCTACGGCATCCATTGGTTCACCAAAGGGGTGGCGGATTACTCGCAGCCTTTCTATATCGGCTTTTTCGGCATGGGAATGGCCGCCGCCTCGGTGGCATTTGGGACGTCGCGGTTCGCGGAGCGCGCCCGGCGGCTTCCGTGGGGGATTATCGCGGCCGCTTCTTATCTCATGTTCCTGGGGATCATGAAATACGTGCATTCCAAGAAGGTGTGGATGATCTCCACGCAATTCCTCGCCTTCGCGGTGGCTTGCGGGCTGCTCGCGCTGGTGACCGCCAATCCGAAAAAGCTCAACCTGCGCGGCTTTCTCGAGTGGAAACCCGTCCTGGGCATCGGGCACATCTCCTATAGCTTGTATCTGACGCATTTCCCGGTGCTCGCGGCGCTTTACGCCTTGATCCACCGCTGGAGCCTGTCGCCCGACGCGGAGGTCGGCGTCATGATCGCGGCGGGCGTCCCGCTCTCCCTGGCCGTCGCTTACGTCTTCTATCGGTTCCTCGAATTGCCGTTCTTTGGCGGCTCCAAGGCCGCGAAAGCCCGCGCCAAGGCGGCGCCCGCCGTGGCCCTGGCGGCCGCCGTGCCGGTAGCCGAGTAGAAAAGCCGGGAGCCGCACCCTTTTTTCCTATGAACGATACGCTGACAGTCCCCGCCGCCGCGCCCGCCTCCCAGACGCGGGAGCGCAAACCCTTCGTCACCATCCGCCCCACGGCGGGCTGGCAGGCGTTGAACCTGTTTCAAGTGTGGCAGTACCGCGACTTGCTGATCAGCCTCGCGTCGCGCGACGTGAAGCTGCGTTACAAACAGACCGCGCTCGGCATCGTCTGGGTCGTTTTGCAGCCGCTTATCGCCGCGGGCATCTTTTCGTTCGTCTTCGGCAAGGTCGCCAATATGTCGAGCGACGGCGTGCCCTACTTCATCTTCTCGTTCGCGGGGCTCATGGCGTTCAATCTTTTCACCAACACGGTCGGGAAGATCGGCGGCTCGCTCACCGGCAACGCGCATCTCATCTCGAAGGTGTTTTTCCCGCGGCTCATCCTGCCGCTCTCCGCGGTGCCTTCGACGATGATCGACTTCCTCGTGGCGTCCGGGATGATGGTCGGCCTGATGGTCGTGTACCGGGTGTCTCCCACCTGGACGGTGTGCCTGCTGCCGGTCTGGATGGCCCTGCTGCTGATGCTCGCGGTAGGCATCGGCCTCTGCGCCGCTTCGCTCATGGTCAGCTACCGCGACGTGGGTTACATCCTGCCCGTATTTCTCCAGATACTCATGTATGCGAGCCCGGTCGCCTATTCCATCACGAAGGTGCCGGCGAATCTCCGCTTCTGGTACGACCTGAACCCGCTCTCGCCGCTCATCGTGGCATTCCGGTGGTCGATCTTTGGCACGGGGCTGGGCGACCTGCCGCACCTGGCGCTGGCGACGGGCGTCACCCTGCTGGTTTTGCTCGTGGGACTCTTCTCTTTCAAGCGCATGGAAAGGCGGTTCGCGGATGTCATCTAGAGCGTGCCATGCACTCTTCGCCTGCGCTTCTGGGGACGGCGCTGTAGAGGCGGCTGCGCCAGCCGCCTGGAGCGGGAGGCAACGCAAAAGCGCCAGGCCGTTCCGGGTCTTTGGGAAACCAGGAGGGGGCAAAAGCGCATGAAACGCTCCAGCCCGCTCGTCAGCGTCCTCGTCCCGACATACAACGGTTCGAAGTATATCGGCGAGACGTTGGAAAGCATCCTGGCGCAGACTGGCGCGGATGTGGAGGCCATCGTCATCGACGACGGCTCCAGCGACGGTACGCCCGAAGTCGCCGCCGGTTACGGGCCGCGCGTGCGCTGCTTCCGCCAGGCGAACGCCGGCACCGCCGCGGCGCGGAACACGGGTCTCGGGCACGCCCGGGGCGAATTCGTCGCGCTGCTCGACCACGATGATCTCTGGCTCCCGCACAAGCTGGAACGCCAGCTGCCCCGGTTCGCCGAAGACCCGCGGATCGGCCTCGTCGCCGCCTGGATGGAAGTCTTCGATTCCGAGACGGGCGAAGTGAAGGGGACGTATGAGCCGCCGCCGGAACTCGGCGTGCACGACATGCTCGGCTACAAGCTTCCGCCCGTCCAGACGATGATTTTCCGCAAGTCCGCTCTCGAGCATATCGGGGGGTTCGACGCTTCGTGCCTGGGCACGGACGACTGGGACATCAATATCCGCATCGCCAAGGAATTCCGCGTGGTGAGCGTCGGCGAAATCCTGGCGCGCGCACGGGTCCACTCCTCGCAGCAAGGCCGGGACGGAACGCGGATGTACAAGAACTGCATGCGGGTGCTCGACAAGCACGAGCATACCCACCCCGGTTGCGCCGAGTGCCGGAAGGCCGTCCGCAAAAGCCGCGGACTGGTGCGCCAGTATTACTACGACTACGTGAAGGGCCGGGCTCGCGTCGCCTGGGGGCAGAAGCGGTACGCCGCCGCCGCCGCCGATGCCGTCTGGGCTTTCTGGCAGTATCCACCCGCCTTGAAACGCGTGCTCGGGCGCGCCCTTTTCAGCCAACAACCATGACCAACGACATAGCCATCCGCGTTCGCGGACTCACCAAGTCCTACACCATCGAGCACAACAAGGAGAAGCATTCCACCTTGGCCGAAACGATGCTTCAGAACATCAAGACCCCGTTTCGCCGGCGGGAGAAGGAAACCTTCTGGGCGCTCCAGGAGATGTCCTTCGACATCGAGGCGGGGGACGTGGTGGGCGTCATCGGGCGCAACGGCGCGGGCAAGAGCACGCTGTTGAAAATCCTCAGCCGCATCACGGAACCGACCTCCGGCGTCATCGAGCTTTATGGCCGCATCGGAAGCCTCCTGGAAGTCGGCACGGGCTTCCACCCCGAGCTGACCGGGCGCGAGAACGTCTATCTCAACGGGGCCATCCTCGGCATGTCGCACCGGGAAATCGCGCGGCAATTCGACGCCATCGTCGCGTTCTCCGGCGTCGAGAAGTTCCTGGATACGCCGGTCAAACGGTATTCGAGCGGCATGTATGTCCGCCTGGCGTTCGCGGTGGCGGCGCATTTGAGCACGGAGATACTGCTCGTGGATGAAGTGCTGGCGGTGGGCGACGTCGAGTTCCAGGAGAAATGCCTGGGCAAGATCAAGGACGTCGCCAACACAGGGCGCACGGTCATCTTCGTCAGCCATCACATGCAGTCCGTCTCCGTCCTTTGCAAGAAGGCGATGTTCCTGGAGCGCGGCAAGGCCCTTTATTTCGGCGAAGTGCCGGTGGCCATCGACCATTACGTCCGCAGCTTCGGGAAGAAATCCACTTCCGTGTCCGACGCGCGCCGCCGGCCCGGCACGGGCGAACTGCGGCTTACCTCCGTCGAGCCTTCCAAGGAATTCTTCGAGTCCGGCGAGGAGAAGCGGATCAACATCACCATCGAGCGGTTCTCGCGCTTCGAGGGGAAATACTTCATCTCCTGCGCGGTGGTGAATGCGCTCGGGGTGGCGATCCTGCATTGCGACTCGCGCATGACGGGCCACTGGGTCGATGCGTCGGATACGTATCACGGCCAGTTCATCCTGAGAACGCCGTGGCTGAGGCCGGGCGAGTACCGGGTGGATATGTTCGTGTGCCAGGCGGGCATCATCGACGCCTTCGAGCACGCCTGCCATTTGAACATCCTGCCGCTGCTTCCCTACGCCGTGACCGACAACACCGAAGCCACGGCGCACGGAGTCGTGTTCGCCGATTTCGCCTACGCCGCCGCGCCCGCGCCGGCCGCCGTTTGATGAAACTCAAAGCCTACGTCCTGCTCGCCGATCCGGCGTGGATCGAACACAGCGTTCTTTCCTATTACAACGTCGTCGAGGAGATCGTCGTCTCCTATGACAAGAACTCCCGCGGCTGGACGGGTTCGCCGCTCGTCGTGGACGAATGCCTCCGGCGCCTGAAGGCCGTCGACCGAGACAACAAGATGCGTTATTTCCCCGGGGACTACTATTCGCCGGATCGCAACGCCATGGAGAGCGACACGTACCAGCGCCAGTGCGCTCTCGACCAGGCCGGGCCGGATGCGGACTGGGTTCTTCAACTCGACACGGACGAAGTGCTGCCGAATCCCGCCAAGCTCATCGAATGCCTCGAGTACGCCGCCGCGAAGGACATCCCCGCGGTCGAATGGCCCATGCGCGTCTTCTTCCAGCGGCTGCCGGACGGGCGGTTTCTCGAGATTTGCGAGTCGCGGTTGCACGGACATTTTGAATACCCGGGGCCGGTCGCCGTCCGTCCGGGAACCCGCCTGGACAGCGCGCGGCGCACCGCCGGCTCCTACGTGCGCGCCGTCGTGCGGGGCGACCGCAGCCTGCAAACCCGGCGGGCCGCGGAGTCCAACGAGCACCGGCTCGCCTGCTGCACGGACGCGGAGGCGATAGCCCATTTTTCCTGGGTTCGCACGCCCGCGGAAGTCCGTTCCAAGATAGCGTCCTGGGGCCATCACGAGGGGTGGAAAACCTGGCTTTTTTACCAGCTTTACTGGAGGAGCGCGCCGCGGTTCTGGCGTTTGCACCGGGATTTTCATCCGTTCGCCCGCGGCCTGTGGCCCGCGTTGCGGCCCGCCGCCATCCCCTTCGCGACGAAAAGCGCGACGGAAAACGCGACGGAAAGCGCGACGGAAAGCGCGACGGAAAGCGCGACGGAAAACGCGCGCCTGTCATGACCAAAACCGAGACGCCCCTTTTCCGGTTCGCGAAGAGCCTCACGCCGCTGCGCAAGGCGCGCCGCTGGTTCCTCAATGAGATATGGGGCGACCTCCGGCTCTACTGGCTGACGATGCTCGGGTACGTCCCGTCCCATCGCGTGCGGAATTTCTTTTACCGCTGGTGCGGCGTCCGGCTGGCCCGGACGAGTTCCATCCACTGGCGGTCGCGGTTTTTCAGCCCCGAAGGCCTTTCGGTGGGCGAACATTGCACCATCGGCAACGACAGCTTTTTCGACGCGCGCAGCGGCGTCACCATAGGCGATTGCGTCAATATCGCGGGCGAGGTGCGCATCTACACGCGCGAGCATGATATCGACGACCCGTATTTCGCCGAGGTCGGGGGCCCCGTCTTCATCGAGGATTACGCGTATATCGGCACGCGGGTTACGATCATGCCGAATGTGCGCATCGGGCGCGGAGCGGTGGTGGCGTCCGGCGCGGTCGTGACCAGGGACGTGCCGCCCTACATGCTCGTCGGCGGGGTGCCCGCGCGCGTCATCCGCGAGCGTTCGCACGACCTGCGTTACAAGCTCGGCTTCGCAAAGAAATTTCAATGATTAAAACTCTCCCTCGCGTCGCGATCATCATCGTCATCTGGAACGGCAAGAAGGACACGCTCCTCTGTCTTGAATCCATGCGGCGGGACACATACGGCAACAAGGAAATCCTCCTCGTGGACAATGGTTCCACAGACGATTCGGTCGCGGAAGTGCGCCGCCTGTTCCCGGAAGTCGTCGTGCTGCAACTGAGCAGGAACCTCGGTTTCACCGGCGGCAACAACGCCGGGATAACGCACGCGATCGAACGCGGCGCGGATTACGTCTACCTGATCAATAACGACACCACCGTCGAACCCGACGCGTTGGAAAAGCTCGTGGAGGCGGCTGAGACGAATCCCGAGGCGGGCCTTGTCGCCCCGGTCATTCACGATCTCGATCCGCCCCGGGCGATCTGGTTCTCGGGATCGAAGATGGACTTGCGGCGCGGCGCGGCCTGGCACGACAACGCGCGGGAACCGTCCAGGACGGACGCGCCTTTCGAGGTTCCGTGGGCCACCGGCTGCGCGATGCTCATCCCCGCGGGCCTGGCGGGCGAACTCGGCGGGTTCGACGACCGCTATTTCCTGAGCTGGGAGGACGTGGACCTGAGCGTGCGCGTGCGGAAGACCGGGCGCAAAGTCATAATCGCGCCCACCGCGCGCATCTACCACAAGGGCGGCCAGTCGGGGAAGAACTTCAACGGCATCTACGGTTACTACGCGGTGCGCAACAGCCTTCTGCTCGTCCGCAAGCACGGCGGGCGGGACTATCCGCGCGCGTTGTTCTGCATCGTCACCTGGCACTTGAAGCGCTGCCTCCATCCGCGGTTCTCCGGGCCTCGCGGCCGGCATCTCCGCCTTATCTGGGAAGGCCTGCGCGACCATTTGCAACAGCACTACGGCCAGTACCAGGCTGCCCAGGCAACCCAGCCGACCCGTTCGTGAGCATCGTTTTCATCAATTGCACGGGCGAGACCTTCACGCCCACCAAGAGCGGGGCGATCAGCACCTGCCTGCGGGAAGTCTGCGCCGCGGCGCAGAAGGACGGAGTAACGCCCTGGGTCATCACCCGCAAGATGAAGGCCGAACCGTACGCGTATCCGAACACGATCCTGCTCGATTACCCCTGGATTCCCAGCATCCGCGGAACGGGCATCGGGAGGTTGCTTAAAATCCAGCAACAAGTGACGGGCTGGGGGCACTTCCGGCAGGGCGCGTACGCCCGGCGCGTGGTGAACGCCATCCGCGAGCGCGGCCTGGAGAAATACCCGTTCGTCCTGCACAACGATCCCGAGATGGCGGTTCACATCCGCCGCTGCTTTCCCCGCGCGCGCATCATACACCTGTTTCACAACGCCAATACGTGCAGCGAAAAATATCGCCGGGAATACGCCGCGGCCGTCGATGTCCCCGCCGGGGTCAGCGACTTCATCAGCCGCTGGCAGGAGGAGTATTTCGGCATCCCGAAGGGGGGCGTCGCCACCATTTACAACGGGGTTGACCTGGAGCGTTTCGCCCCCGCCGCGCAACCGCCGGACGGCCCCGCGGTCATCAACTTCGTCGGCCGCACCGACGCGACCAAGGCGCCGGACCTCCTCTTGCGCGCCGCGAAACGACTCTCCGCGAAGACAAAGGATTTCAGCGTCCAGATTCTCGGCGCGCGTTATTACTGGGGCACGGAGCCGGACGATTACCAGCGCCTGCTGGAAAGTCTCTCCGGAGACCTGGAGCGCGACGGCATTTCCGTGCGGCGCCCCGGGGTTGTGAGCCGGACGGCGCTCCCCGACGAGTTGCGAAAGGCGCACATACACGTCGTCCCGTCGCGCTGGGATGAACCGTTCGGTTTGACGACCGTCGAAGGCATGGCGAGCGGCCTGGCCATCGTCGCCTCGCGGACGGGCGGCACCAGCGAAGTGGTGGGTAAGGCCGGTTTTCTATTTGAGCGCGATTCCGAGGACGAACTGGCCGGCCATCTTGCCGCGCTGGTGGCGGACAAGGAGCTGCGCCGGGACTACGGACGCCTGGCCCGGCAACGCGCCGAGAAATTCACCTGGGACGAGACCTGGGCAAACATCCGAAAAGCGGCGGGAATCTAAAATCTATGAGCACGCACTTCTGCTTCGTCAACATGCCCATCGAGTACTACTCGCCCGTCTCGGGAGGGGCGATCTCCACCGTCATCATGTATACGGGGAAGGAACTGCTCGCTCGCGGGCACAAGGTAAGCGTCCTGACCGTCGTCAACGAAGACGAGACCTACGACGTCGGCGAACTCGTAAGGCTGGACGCCAGGAAGCGGGACGATCTCCCGTTTCTCATGCGGCGCATCTCTTCCCTGCGCTGGCGCTTCTCCGGCTTCGACTGGCCGTACTTCGAGTACTACCTGGATTCCGTGACGCGCGAATTGAAACGGCTCTCGCCCGCGCCGGACGTCGTCGTCGTGTTCAACGACCTCGTCAGCCCCAGGTATATAAAGAAAGCCGTGCCGGGCGCGAAGGTGGTCGTCTGGCTGCAAAACGAATGGCGCACCCGGTATGACATGGCCGCGACTTCCGCCAGCACGGACTTGTTCGTGGCTTGCAGCGACTACATCCGCAAATGGACGGCGAACACCCACGGGATCCATCCGTCCCGCATCGCGGTGGCGCACAACGCCGTCGACCTGGCGACGTTCATGCCGCGCGAGGATTACCTGGAGCCCGGGAAGGAGGTGCGCGTCCTCTTCGTCGGCCGCATCGACCGCAACAAGGGGCCGGACATCGTCGCCGACGCGGTCGCCACGCTCCGCGCCGAGGGCCTGCCCGTCAAGCTCACGCTCGCGGGCGGCTTGTGGTTCTATGGGCACGGCAACGAGATGAGCGACCCCTATTTCCGCCTGCTCAAGGCCAAGACGGACGCCGCGGACGCCAGGCTGCTCGGGCACGTGACGCGCAGGGACGTGCCGACGCTTTTCCGCATGCACGACATCGTCTGCGTCCTCTCGCGCTCGCAGGACCCGTATCCCCTCGTCACGATGGAAGCCATGGCGAGCGGCTGCGCGGTCATCGCCTCCCGCCGCGGCGGCCTGCCGGAAGCGTGCGTGGGCGCGGGCATCCTCGTCGAGCCGGAGAATTTCCAGGAAGTGGTTTCAGCCTTGCGTTCACTTGTGACAGACCCTAGTCTTTTGCGCAGTGAGAAGCAGAAATCTGTCGAACGAGCCTCCCGCTCGCCCTGGTCGGTGGGTGCGGACGTCGTGGAGGACCTGGTCTTTGAGGGCGCCCCGGTGGCGCTCTGAAATGCCCGGCAGTTAGCCGCGGGGCGGAGCGAACCAAGGCCCCCCTTGCTTTTCCAAGTCATGCGGCTGTTGAAGCGTCCGTCATTTTCATTTCGCTCCTTTTTTCCTTGTGACCTGGGAACATTCCATCCTGCGGCGGGAAGCGGCTTGGGACGGGACATCTGAACCGATGAACTTCTGTTTCGTCAACATGCCCATCGAGTATTACTCGCCCGTCTCGGGCGGGGCGATCTCGACGCTCATAATGAGCATCGGGCGGGAGCTGCTCTCGCACGGGCACAAGGCGACCGTGCTGACCATCCGCGGCGGCGATCCCATGTATGACATCGGCGAAGTCATCCCGGTCGAAGTCCGGAGGCGGGAAGACCTCAGCTTTTTGCAGCGCAGGGCCTCCTCCCTGCGCAGGCGCTGGTCCGGCTGGGACTGGCCGTATTTCGAGTATTACCTCAATTCCGTCCTTGAAAAGCTGGGCCGCTTCTCGCCCGCGCCCGACAAGGTGGTCGTATTCAACGATCTCGTATCGCCCTCCTATATCAAGCGCGTCCTGCCCCGGACCGAAGTCATCGTCTGCCTCCAGAACGAATGGCGGACGAATTTCAACATGGCGGAAACGATCCGCCACACCGATCTGTTCGTGACGTGCAGCGACTACATCCGCCAGTGGACGGCGCGCACGCACAAGATACCGCTGGACAAGTTCGCCGTGGCGCACAGCGGCGTGGACTCCTCGGTCTTCACGCCCCGCGAGGATTACCTGGAACCGGGCGATCGCGTGAAGGTGCTCTTCCTGGGGAGGATAGACCCGAACAAAGGCCCCGACCTCACCGTCCGCGCCGTGGCGGCCTTGCGGGCCGAAGGGCTTCCCGCGAGTCTCACCGTCGCGGGCGGGCTTTGGTTCTACGGACACGGCAAGGAAATGGAGAACCCGTTTTTCCGCTCCCTCAAGGCGAAAATGGACGCCTCGGGCGCGGAATATCTCGGCCACGTGACCCGGGCGCATGTGCCGGAAATAGCGCGCCGGCACGATATCGCGTGCGTGCTCTCCCGCTCGAACGAACCCTTCGGCCTCGTGGTGCTGGAGGCGATGGCCGCGGGGTGCGCCGTCATCTCCTCGGACCGCGGCGGCCTGCCGGAAGCGTGCGGCGGCGCGGCCACCCTGGTGAATCCGGATGATTTTGAAGCCGTGACCGCGGCGCTGCGCGCCCTGGTCGTCGACAAGCAATTCCTCCGGAGCGCCAAGACGAAATCCGTCGAGCGAGCCGCGCGTTCACCCTGGTCGGAATGCGCCCGCGTATTCGAGCAGTCCGCGCGCAAGGAAGCCCTGGAATATACCGCCAAGTGAACGACGACGCCCGCCCTGCCGCCAGGAAGAACGCGGTGTTGAACGGCATTGTCGCGGCAATGCTTCTGTTTCTCGTCCTCAGGTGCCTGGGAGTCGGAGCGTACCGGGCCGGGGTTGCCCCGGGCGGCCTCTTCCTCGGCGACTTCGGGACCTATCACCAGGCCGCGCGGCGGCTGAACGAGGGGAAGCAGTTATACCTTCACGAAGAGGGGCCGCGGCTTCTCTACCAGTGCGTTTCCTCGCCCTTCATTCCCGTGCTGGTGCGCCCCTTGGGGAAACTCCCGGTGGACGCGGCGTTCCGCATCTGGGTGGCATGCAACGTCACGCTGCTGACGCTGGCCGCCCTGCTTTTCTGCTGGGGCGCGGAGATGCGATTCCCCGAAGACATCGCGCTCGTTCTGCTGGTGTTGTTTACCGCGTTCCGCTATTGGCCGGCGGTCATTGAACTCGCGATGGGAAACTCGGACGTTATCCTGCTGCTGGCGATTGCCGGGATGTTCGTTTGCAACCGTTACAAGAAGTGGATGCTGTTCGCGCTGCTGGTGGCGCTGGCGACCTTGACCAAGACGTGGATGATCGGCTCCCTCTTCTTCCTTCTGGCGCGGCGCAAATGGAACGCCGCGGCCGCCGCGCTCGCGTTCATCGCCGCGGGCGCCGCGATCCTCTTCACCGTGGTGGGCTGGCCGGAGTTTGCGCGCTTCCTTGAAACGACCCGCCGTTATTCCTCGCAGCCGGACCTCGTCTCCCTCTCCGTGGCGGGCATGGCGCGGATGTACTTCACGGCCAACCATGTGCTGAAGCCCTGGGCGGACAACCGCGCGCTTTACCTGGCGACGCTCGCGGCGGGCTACGGGTTCCTGATGGCGGGGCTGGCCTATCTCTGGTGGAAAGCGCCGCTCATGAACTCCGCCCAATGGCGCCTCCTCCTTGCGCTTGCCGCGCTCGCGATCATCCTGGGCAGCCCGGTCTGCCATCAATTCTACTACGTGCTCGCCCTGCCGCTCATCTGGGCGCTCCTTACCGGCCCCGGCGCCTGGCCCGTAAAGCTCGCCGCATTCGCCCTCTACCTGGTGTTTTCGATACCCACGCCCGGTTTGAACCCCGTCGCCGAGGTCTTGCGGCACGGCATCCGGTCAGCCGAGGTCGCGATCGACTTCCTTACGGGGATGGCGCTGTGGGCGCTCGGCCTTTTCGAGTTGAACCGCGAGTTTTCAACGCCCGTCAATCCGTGAAGATCGCCATTACATCCCTGTACTTGCCGAGCGGCAGCAAGATCGGCGTCGGCTACGTGGTTCACGCGTTCGCCAACGAAATGGTGCGGCGCGGCCACGAAGTCACCGTCTTCAGCCAGAGCGGAGCGAGCCTCGACTCGCTTTACGAGGTTGTCGTCGTGCCTTCCGGCAAGCGCATGCGCACCTTTGGATTCGCGTGGAATCTCCGGCGCCAGGATTTTTCGAAGTTCGACGTGCTGAACGCCCACGGCGACGACTGGTTCCTCTGGGGCTGCAAGAGGCCGCGCCACATCCACACCTTCCACGGTTCATGCCTCGCGGAAATGCTGCACGCCAAAGGCTTCACGACGAAGCTCCGCATGGCGATGCTCGCCCTGTGCGAATTCGGAGCCTGCTTCCTCGCGGATGAACTGGTCGCCGTCTCCGCCAACACGCGCCGCTACAATCCGTTCGTGAAAAAGGTCATCCCAAACGGCGTAGACCTGCGGGCGTTCCGGCCCCAGGGCAAAAAATCCGTCGCGCCCTCGCTCCTGTTTGTCGGCACGATGGCGGGCCGCAAGCGCGGCGCGATGCTGCTGGAGTTGTTCCGGCGGGAAATCCAGCCGCGCGTTCCCGAAGCCGAATTCTGGGCGGTGTGCGAGGAGAAGGTCGAGGGCGAGGGCGTCCGCTGGTTCGGGCGCGTGCCGGAGGACAAGCTGGCCTCGCTTTACAGTTCCGCGTGGGTTTTCTGCCTGCCGAGTTCGTACGAGGGGTTCGGAGTCCCCTATATCGAAGCCATGGCTTCCGGCACGCCGGTCGTCGCCACGCCCAATCCCGGCGCGCGCGAAGTCCTCGGCGACGGCGAATACGGGGAACTCGCTTCCGACGAAAGGCTGGGAAAGATGCTGCTGCGCGCGCTGACGCAGGAACCCCTGCGCGAACGCCTGCGCGAAGCGGGCTTGAAGCGGGCGCGCGACTTTAGCTGGGACACCGTCTGCGCGAGCTACGAAGCGCTCTATGCGCCCCGCGGTCCGCGCGCCTCCGAAGCCTTCGCCTTGAAATGAACGTCGCCCTGTTCGCAAGCGCGTTTCACCCCTCCGTCGGCGGAGTGGAGGAACTTGTCCGCCAGCTCGCCCACGAGTATCGGCGGCGCGGCATGTCGGCCATCGTGCTGACAAATCGCTGGCCCCGCGCGCTGACCCGGCGCGAAGAATTCGAAGGCATCCCCGTTTACCGGCTTGCGATGCGCCTGCCGGAGTGGAATTTGCGGGTGCGCGCGGCGTACTGGCTCGGCTATCCCCGGGCGCGGGCGGAGATGCTTGCGATCCTGAGAAAACACAGGATCGATCTCCTCCACGTCCAATGCGCCAGCAGCAACGGGCACTACGCCCTGCTCGCCAAGCGCGCGCTCGGCCTGCCGCTGGTGTTCAGCTCGCAGGGGGAGCGCACCATGGACGCCGGGCGCGTCTATGAAAACTCGCCGTTCATGAACAGGACGCTCCGCAGGCTGCTGACGGAAGCCGATCACATCACCGCGTGTTCGCGCGACACCCTCGAGGACCTCGAAGCGTATTCCGCGATGAAATTCTCGGAGCGCGCGAACGTCGTTTATAACGGGATACGGACGGAGGATTTCCAGGACGCCCAGCCGTACGCGCACCCGAGGCCTTATATATTGGGCATCGGCAGGCTGGTGCCGCAGAAGGGATTCGACGTGCTCATCGACGCGTTTGCGCGGGCCGGGGCGCCGTCGCACGATCTCCTCCTCGCCGGCGAAGGCCCGGAGCGCGCCGCGCTGGAAGCCCTGGCGCGGGAACGCGGCCTGGAGGGGAGGGTGATCTTCCCGGGGCGGGCGGATCGCGCGACCGCCGCCGCGCTTTTCAAGGGATGCTCTTTTTTCGTCCTTCCTTCGCGGCAGGAACCGATGGGCATCGTGAACCTCGAGGCCATGTGCTCGGGCAAAGCCGTCGTCGCTTCGCGCACGGGAGGCGTGCCGGAGATCGTGCTAGAGGGCGAAACGGGGTTGCTGTTTCCGCCCGGCGACTCCGCCGCCCTCGCGGAAGCCATTCGCCGGCTGGCGGGCGACGACGCCGCGAGGGCGCGCCTCGGGGCGGCGGGGCTGGCTCGCGCGGCGAAGTTCACGTGGCCGGCCATCGCGAGTTCCTACCGGTGCATCTATGACAAGGTTTCGCAAGGCGCCCAGGCGCCCGGCTTGCTGGTAAAGGGCTGCGCTTGAATGAAAGTCTTCGCCACCACAGCCATCCAGGAAACCATGCCGCACGTGTCGACTTACCTCCCGACGCTGGCGCGACTCGCGGAGCAGGACCGTTTCGGCGTGCACCAACTGGCCGATGACCCGGACGAGGCGGACATCATCCTTTTTCTGGACGGTCATCAGCATCCGTCCGACCTCGGCATGGACTCCATCCGCCGGCATCCGCTCGTGCGGCGGCACCGGGAGAAAACATTCCTCTATAGCGAGCAGGATCAGCCGTGGTGCGCGATGCCCGGCCTTTACGTCTGCATGCCGAAATCGTCGTTCAATCCGCGGCGGCAGCGCGCGTGCGCCTATATCGCCATGCTCAACCCCCCCTCGACGCCCAGCCCGCTGGAGACGGGGGACGACGCGCTGCTTTTCTCCTTCATGGGCCGGGGCGGCCACCGGGTGCGGGATCGCATCCAGGAACTGGCGCACCCGCGCGCGTACCTCGCCGACACGAGCGCCGTCGATTTTTTCGGCGACAAGACCGACCAGGTGGACAAACAAAAAGAGCGCTACGCCGAAGTGATGCGCCGCTCGAAATTCGTCCTTTGCCCGCGCGGCAACGGCACGTCCTCCTTCCGGCTTTTCGAGACGATGGCCGCCGGGCGCGTGCCGGTGATCCTGAGCGACGAGTGGGAGCCGCCCGCCGGCCCCGCATGGGAGAGCTCCTCGGTGCGCGTGGCGGAAGCGGACGTGAGCCGCCTGCCGGCCCTACTGGAAGCGTGCGAAGACCGCTGCGCCGAGATGGCCGCCGAGGCGCGCCGCCAGTGGGAGCAATGGTTCGCGCCCGATGTCCTTTTTCACCGGATGATCGAAGGCTGCCGCGATCTGCTAGGAATAAAACCGCTCCCGTCGAAGCTGTTGAATCGCCGCTACCTCTATCTTTGGGCGCGTTCGATGAAGTGGAAGATCAAGTCGTACACGTCCGCCTGTTGAAAATGAAGGAAACCGGCATTGTGAAGTCCAGCCTCGGGAGCGTCAGGTTGATCAATTTTCCGTTGATCCCCGACCCGCGCGGCAACCTGGTGTTCGCGGAGTACGACCGGCATCTGCCGTTCGCGCCGAAACGCTTCTTCGTCACGTACGACGTTCCGGAGAACAGCGTGCGGGGCGAACACGCGCACAAGAAGCTGGAGCAACTGATCGTCTGCCTGAAAGGCTCGCTCACGGTCACCGTGGAAGACGGCTGCGCGAAGGAGGACTATCTCCTCGATTCCCCCGACAAGGGCGTCTATATCCCGCCGCTCATCTGGGGCGTCCAGTCGGGCCATTCGAAGGACTGCGTCATGCTGGTGCTCGCCTCCGACGTTTATGACGAGAGCGGCTACATTCGCAACTACGCCGATTTCCTGGCGCACGTGGGCAAATAACAAAACATGAAAATTCTCTACCTATTTCCGACCGACTGGAACAAGGAGATCGCCGACGGCGAGGCCGGCGCGGTGCCCTCCCACAGGGTCTGGGGCTACGCGGACGTGAAGAAGATGGGCCACGAAGCCATCGTGTGCCCCACGCCGAAATTCTTCCGGCGCCGCCTGACCAAGCCCGTTCCCTGGCGCATTTACCAGGCGTTGTACGCGGTGTGGAAGCAGTGGAGCGTGGATTGCATCTTCGCGGTGAACGAGGCCTCCGTCCTGCCGGTGTTGATCCTGAAAAAACTCGGCATCCTGCGCGCGCCGGTTGTCATCATCTCCACGGCGATCATGCACGTGCGCAATCGCTCGGGAAAAAGGAAGGCGATCTTCAGCCGCCTCCTGCCCGAAGCCGAGGCGATCGTCTCCCTCAGCACGATGGAACGGGACGCGATATGGCGCGAATTCAATCTGCGCGAAGACCGGCAGCATCTCGTCCACATGCTAGTGGATGTCCATTACTTCAAGCCGGACGGCCCGCTGGGCGGCGGCGATTACTGCCTCTCCGCGGGAACGAACGAGGGCCGGGATTATCCCACGCTCCTCAAGGCGTTCCCCAAAGGGGAGAAGCTCATCGTCGTCACGGACGCTTACAACGCCGCGATCATCGAAAAGACGAAGGAGCCGGGGATGCAGGTCGAGGTGTTGCAAGCGATGCCCATCAGCAAACTGAAGGACTTGTACCGGCGCGCGCGGGCGATCATCAACCCGATTGGCGAGGTCGATTTCGCGTCGGGCCACACGATCCTGCTGGAAAATATGTCGCTCGGGCGGCCCGTCATCGTCTCGAAGGTGAGGGGGATGCAGGATTATTTCGAGGACGGCGTCACGGCCATAGGAGTCAAGCCGTACGACGTCGAGGATATGCGCCGGAAACTTCGCGCGTATCTCGACAACCCGGACAGCTTCGCGGAGATCGGCGCGCGGGCGACCGAGTGGGCGCGCCGGTTCTCCTCCGAAGAGTTTGCGCGGCAGCTCGTCGAGATCGGCGAAAGCGTCGTGCGCGCCAGGAATGCGTGACCTGATTTTTGTTTCGCTCGAGAACTGGGACGACGTCTGGCGTCGCAACCAGTTCCTCTGCGCGGGGCTGGCGAAGCGTTTCCCGGCGATGAAGATTCTCTTCGTCGGCCTGCCAAGGAACGTGACCCACCACCTGCGCCGCGGGACGCTCGGCGCCTTGCGCGGCGAGGCGACCTGGACCGTCCCCGGATTCCCCAACATCACCGTGACGCGCGCGCTGAAACTCTTTCCCGATTCGCTCCGTGCGGGAAGACTCCTGAACGAGGCGATCTCCCGGCGCCACATTCTTTCCGTGGCGGGCGGTCTGGGAATAAAGGATCCCGTTTTGTGGCTGAACCCCTACTCGGCGGCGCACATGGCGGGCGCGATGGGCGAGCGCGCGATGGTCTACGACATCACCGACGACTGGGCCCTGGCGCCTTCCTTTTCCGACTCGGAGCGAAAGCTTATCATCGGGCAGGATCGCGCCTTGTGCGAGCGCGCGAACCTCGTCGTCGTCTGCTCCGAGGCGCTGGCGGAGAGCCGCGCGGCGACCTGCAAAAACCTCCTGCTCCTGCCGAACGGCGTCGACAACGCCCATTACGCGGCGATTCCCGACACGACGCGGAAAGGCCGCTGGCAGTCCCCGGTGTTTGGTTACACCGGGACGATTCACGCGGATCGTTTCGACACGGAACTGGCCGCCGGTCTAGCCCGTTCTTTTCCCACCGGCAGCGTAGTGCTGGTCGGCCCCGATCATCTGACACCCGCCGAAAAAAACCGCCTGGCGTTGTGCGGCAATATCCACGTCACAGGCCCGGTCAGTTACGAGCGGATACCCGAAGTGATGTCGGAATTCGACGTATGCATCGTCCCGCACGTCGAGACGGGCTTCACCAACAGCCTCAATCCGCTGAAGCTGTGGGAGTACCTCGCCTCGGGCAAACCGATTGTCAGCACGAGGGTCGCGGGCTTCAACAGCTACCCGAACCTGTGCCGCATAGCCTCCGGCGTGGACGCGTTCGTCACAGCCTGCGGCGAGGCCATGGCAGAGAACGGCGCCGCCCGGCCCGCGCGCAGGGCGGAGGCGCGGAAACACAGTTGGGAGCGCCGTCTCGACGTGCTGCTGGACGCGCTCGCCCCATTCTGTTGAACATGAAGACGGATCGGCTCGATTACGTGGATGGCCTGCGCGCCCTGGCGGCGCTCTACGTCACCGTGTACCACATGCTCCTGAATGTGAATGACGGGTTGCCGGACGGAATGAAGAGGCACGTCCTCGGGGTTTTCATGTTCGGACATTACGCCGTGGACGTCTTCATCGTCCTCTCCGGTTTTTGCCTCATGCTGCCCGTGCTTCGGAAAGGGGGGATTTCCGGCGGCGCCTGGAGCTTCTTCAAGAAGCGCGCGTGGCGCATCCTGCCGCCTTACTACCTGGCGGTGGCGCTCTCGCTTCTTTTGATCCGGTTCTTCATCGGGACTCCCGGCGCGACGTTGTGGAACAGCTCCCTGCCGGTGACTCGAGCCGGCATTCTTTCCCACCTCCTCCTGGTCCAGGACGCTTTCAGCGCGACGAATCACCGGATCAACTACTGCCTCTGGTCGATCTCCGTGGAGTGGCGGATATACTTCCTTTTTCCGCTTATGGTCTGGGGGTGGAATCGCTTCGGCCCCTTGCGGACGGTCGCCGCCGCGCTTGCCGCGTCTTTTCTGCTCCTTGTCCCGCTCGCGTATTCGCCGCTGGATGATTCCGAGACCGGCGTTTGCCTCCATTACTACGGCCTCTTTGCGCTCGGCATGCTGGCCGCGGGCTTCGGTCACTCCGCGGACCCCCGGCTGGCGAAGTGGCGCGGACGTCTGCCGTGGGCCGCGCTCCATCCCCTTTTGTTCGGCCTCGCCGTCGTTTCCACCAAGGCGGGCCTTTCGCGCGGGTTCCCGTGGCAGATCACCGACATTTTCATCGCGCTGGGCACGCTCTCCTTGCTGGTCGCCGCGGAGTCCTCGGGCTTTATTCGCGCCGTCCTTGGCTGGAAGCCGCTGGTATTCGTCGGGACGTTTTCCTACAGCTTCTATTTGCTGCACGCCCCTTTGCTGGAGATCGTCTGGCGGTACTTCGTTCTGCCGCTGCACCTGTCGCCCTTCCGCGCCTTTTTTATGCTGTGCAGCTTTGGATTGCCCGCCATCATCGGGGCGTCGTACCTTTTCTTCCTCGTATGCGAGCGTCCCTTTATCCGGCGCGGGAAGCCTCCGGTTGTCCGCCCCGCGCCGCTGGAACCTTCACTGGCATGATCTCCGTCATCATCATCAGCTACAACACGCGCCGGATGACGCTCGATTGCCTGCGGACGCTCGACGTCGCTCTCGAAGGCCTGGAATCGGAGATTCTCGTCGTGGACAACGCCTCCACCGATGACAGCGTCCGGGCCGTCAGGGAAGCCTTCCCCCGGGCGCGCCTGCTCGCGAATGAAAAGAACTCCGGTTTCGGCGCCGCGAACAACCAGGCGATGGCGGTCGCGCGCGGCGACTATTTTCTCCTGCTCAACAGCGACGCTTTTCCCGAACCGGGCGCGATCCGCGCGATGCTTGATTTCCTGCGCGCCAACCCGAAAACGGGCGTCGTCGGGCCGCGCACGCACAATGCGGACGGATCGCTGCAACTCTCCTGCTTCCGGCTGCCTTCCCCCCGCTACGTCTGGCTGGAAAACATGTGGCTCTCGGACGGCTACCGCCGCTGGCCGCACGATGCGGTGCGCCGTGTGGATTTCGTCATCGGCGCGTGCATGCTGGTGCGGCGCGAGGTTTATGAAAAGGTCGGCGGGTTCGACGAGCGCTTCTTCATGTACAGCGAGGAAGCCGACTGGCAGCGCAGGATTCATGACGCGGGCTGGGAGATCGCGTTCACGCCCGGCGCGCGGATCACCCATCTCGGCGGGGCGAGCGGCGCGACCAATCGCGCGCTCATCAACCGCCACTTCTTCGACAGCCTGGACGCCTACGTGCGGAAACACCACGGGCTTTCCGGGTTGATCTCGATGCGCGCCGCGATGGCGGCCGGCTGCCTGCTGCGGGCGATTCTTTGGACGCTCACCGCGTTTCCGCCCAGGCGCCGCGAGACGGCGCTCGCGAAAGTGCGGCTCCATTCGTGGCTCTTTGTGCGCCAGACCACTCATTGGGCGGTGAAATAAAATGCACGCCGTCATCCAGGAAAGCCAGGATCTCTCGCCCTCCGTCATCTTCTCCATCCTGGCCGTGGATGTGCCCATCCTGTTGTTCACGGCCAAGAGGTATCCCTCCATCCCGCTCATGCTCATTTTCGCGCTGGCCCCCTTCCAGCAGGATATGTCCATCGGCGGGCCGGTTAAGTTTTCCATCGCGGAGATCAATTTGATGCTCACCTGCGTGATGTTCGTAATCCAGCGACGCCCCATCCGGTGGGGGCCGGCGGCGCTGCCAATCGCCCTGTATCTCGGCGCGTGCGTCCTTTCCTCCTTTGTGCTGTGGCATCCCTCGACTCTCACGTCGATGATCCAGATGGTTCTCTACATGGTCGCGGCGGTGGTTGTCTTCACGACTTTCGCGCGTACCGAGGAGGACTTCCGGCCCGCGTTTTACGGGTTGCTGGCGATCGGATTGGTCCTCGCCACGGCGGTCATCGTGCTGCGGACCGGCTACGTCCTGGGCCTTCACAAAAACGGCGTCGGCGATTCCCTGGCAGCCGCGGTCATCGTATGCGGCGAGCTCTGGTTCGCGGAGACCCGGCGCAAGGCGCGCATGGCGCTGTCGGCCGTCATGGTCATCCTCACGGCGGGCCTGTTCTTCTCGCTGTCGCGCGGCGCGTGGATGGGGGCGTTCGTCGGCCTCGTGGTCATCTTGTCCATGCGACGCCAGTTCAAGCTGATCTTTCGGGCCTCCTTTTTCCTGGTTCCTCTCATCGCCATCTGCTGGAAGCTGCTGCCCGACCAGGACCGCAGCTACACCACCGGCTTGAGCAAGGCCAACTGGAACATCCAGATGCGCTACAACTCGCTCTACTTCGCGGAGGAATGTTTTTCCAAAAGCCCGATCTTCGGCGTCGGCGTCGGCCTGCGGAAGGAATACGACGCCACGAACCTCTTCTGGCTCACCCTGGCCGAGACGGGCGTGCTGGGCCTCGCCGCCTTTCTCGCCATCCATGTCTCCTTTTTGCGGATGGTCTGGCGAACCCAGAGGCTCCTGTCGCGAAGCCACATGCTCTATTCGCTGGTCGCCATCGGCGGCGCGCTGATCACCAGCAAGTTCGTGCACGGGATGGTCGATCATTACTGGAGCCGCGGCGCGATCATGATCGCGTGGGCGTCCGCGGGTATGGCGACGCACGGCTACATCATCACCCGTTATCACCTCCAGGTCGCGCGCGCGCGGGCGGTCGCGAACATGCCGGTCGGGGCCGCGCACGCATGAAGGCCGCCCTCTCCTTTCCGGCCTGCAACCGCCGCGGCGGCGTCGAGCGGATCATCTATGAATGCGCGCGCTACCTCGCGGGCCGCGGGCACGACGTGGCGGTCTACGCCAGCGAGTTCGAGATGAACGGCGCGGCGGTCCAATGCCGGCATGTCCCGTCAAAACGGGGGCTGCTGCAACCGATCTCCTATTTTCGCGAGAGCAGCCGGATGCTGAAGCGCGACCGGTACGACGCGCTCGGCACGTTCGGGTGCGTGTGCCCGGAGGGCGGCGTCTATTGGGCGCAGAGCGTCCACGCGGCGTGGCTGGACAAGGCCAAAGCCTTCCGCAAGCCGTGGTCGCCGGCGCGCTGGAAGCAGCGGCTCAACCCCGCCCACCCGATTCTGCTCGGCCTGGAAAAACGCCATTTTCGCCCGGGCGGCTACCGCAAAGTCATCGCGCTGACCGATGATGTAAAAGCCGATCTGCGCCACTATTACAACGTGCCGGAGGAAGACATCGTCGTCATCCCCAACGGCTTCGCGCCGGATGAATTCAACGCATCCAAGGCCTTGTCGGAGCGCGAAGCGGCGCGCCGCGAGTTTGGTTTCAACGGGGAGCGGGTCATCGTCTTTGTCGCGAACGAGTTGGAAAGAAAAGGTTTCCCCGCGCTGCTGCGGGCCGTCGAGTCGCTGGGCGATCCCGGTCTTCGCCTTCTCGTGGCGGGCAGGATCGCCCCGGAACCGCATCCGCTTGTAAAATACGTCGGCGGCACCGGCGACGTCGCGCGCTGCTATGCGGCGGCGGACGTGTTCGCGCTTCCGACGCAGTATGAAGCGTGGGGATTGGTCATCGTCGAGGCGATGGCCTGCGGCCTGCCGGTTCTCACGAGCCGGCTCGCGGGCGCCGCGGTCACGGTGCGCGAAGGCGCCGCCGGTCAGCTTCTCGACGACCCGAAGGATGTATCCGAGATCGCCGCCAAGCTGCGCCCCTTGCTCGACGGCGCGCATTCCGGGCGCGAGGAAATATCCGCGTCCGTGGCGGACTACGCATGGGAGCGCGTCCTGCCGCGCTACGAGGAGGTGTTGTTCGCGGGATGAACGTTCTTTATATAAACCACAGCGACGAGACATTCACCCCCACGCAGAGCGGGGCGATCGCCACGCACATCTTCGAATGCTGCCGCGTGGCGCGGGCCGGGGGCGACGAGCCTCTCGTCATCTCAAAAAACTGCGCCGCCGCGCCGTACGAAGGGGTAAGGACGATCCTCATCGACCACGCGCCGCCTTCGCAGAACCCCATCATCCATAAAATCCTGCGCGCCGAGCGCAAGCTGACGGGCTGGCGGCACGTCGGGCAAAGGAATTACGCGATGAAGGTCGCGCGCGCCATACGCGAGGCCAACCTGGAGGAGGAGGCGATGATCCTCCACAACGACCCCGAGATGGCGGTCTTCCTGCGGGATAAATTTCCGGACGCGTTCATCGTCCACCATTTTCACAACCAGATCGACGCCGCGCCGGCCTTCCGGCGGCGGTTGCGGCGCGCGGCGAATGTCATCACCTCGGTGAGCGACTTCACCAGCCGCTGGATCGAGGCGTGCTACGGCCTAGCAAGGAACGAAGTCCGGACCATCTATAACGGCGTGGATATCGAGCGTTTCACCCCCGCCCAGGAGACGGCGGACGCTTTGCCGGTCATCAACTTCGTCGGACGCACGGGCATCGAGAAAGCGCCGGACCTTCTCTTGAAAGCCGCCGCCCGGCTCGCGGGAAAAAAGTCCGCCGCCTTTTCCGTGCAGATACTCGGCTCCAACCACTGGCATAAATTCGAGGCGGATGAATACCAGGGCCAGCTTCAGGAGCTTTGCGCGGACCTGGAACGCGCGGGCGTCTCCGTGCGCCGGCCCGGGCACATTCCCCGCGCGGCGCTGCCGGATGAATTGCGCCGGGCGCACATCAACGTCGTCCCTTCGCGCTGGGACGAGCCGTTCGCGCTGACCATCGTGGAAGGGATGGCCTGCGGACTCGCGACCGTCGTCTCGAACACGGGCGGCGCGCCCGAAGTCGTCGGCGACTCCGGGTTTCTCTTCGAGCGCGACTCGGTGGAAGGCCTCGCCGCCCACCTCGAGAGGCTCCTTTCCGACGAGGATATGCTCGCCTATTATTCCTTGCGGGCGAGGGCGCGCGCGGAGCAATTTACCTGGGGTAGAACCTGGTCGCTCTTCCGCGCGGCCATCTAAAGAGATGAGCACGATTATCATTATCCCGACTTACAATGAGGCGCAGAACCTCCAGGTGCTCGCGCCGCAGCTCGCGCAAGCCGTGCCGGAGGCGCATCTGATGCTCGTCGACGACGCTTCGCCGGACGGCACCGCGGACAAGGCGGAGGAATTGTTCAAGACCAGGCCGGAGTATGCGAACTACTCCGTGCTGCGCAGGACGGGGCCCCGCGGGCTGGGCCTGGCATACCGCGACGGCTTCAGCAAGGCGATGGAAAAGGGATACGACCGCGTGTTGCAGATGGACGCCGACCTGTCCCACGACCCCTTTGATATCCCAACCCTGCTGGCGGCCAGCGCGCGCGCCGACCTGGTCATCGGTTCCCGCTACGTTCGCAACGGCAAGGTCCGCGACTGGCCTCAACGCCGGGTGTTGCTTTCGCGCTTCGCCGGCTGGTACGTGCGGCAGGTTCTGGGAACGCCGTTCACCGACCCGACCGCGGGCTTCCGCTGCTGGACGCGCAAGGGTTTGCAAGCCGTCAAGGTCGGGACCCTGCGTTCGGAGGGGTACGCTTTCCAGGTGGAGATGATCCTGCGGGCGTTCCGCGCGCATCTGAACATCGAGGAAGTCCCCATCACGTTCTCGGATCGCACGCACGGGAAATCGAAGATGTCGTGGGTCGTCCTGTTTGAATCGATGCTCCTTCCGTGGGCGTTGAGATTCCAGACCGGCCGCTATAAAGAATGAAGATCGCCCTGGCATACCCCGGCTGCCATCGCCGCGCCGGCGTGGAGCGCATTGTGTACGAGTCCGCGCGCTTCCTGGCGGGGCGCGGGCACGAGGTCACCGTCTACGCCAGCGAATGGGAGGAGAGCGGCTCCGTCAATCCCAACGGACCGCCCATCCATTTTGAATACGTCGCGAGCATCGCCCACCCCGCCTTCCGCCGCGCGCCCACCTTTCTTTCCGAATGCACCCGGCGGATGGGAGCGGGCCGCGGCGTCCTGGGGACGTTCGGCTGCGAATGCCCCACGGGCGGCGTGTATTGGGCCGCGGGCGTCCATCGCGCGTGGCTGGAGCGGGTGAAGACTTCCCGCGCGCCGATGTCGCTCGCGCGGTGGAAGCAGCGGTTGAACCCGATCCATCCCGTCCTGCTGCGCCTGGAGGAGATGCATCTCGCCCGGAGGCAGTATCGCAAGATCGTCGCCCGCACCGCGGAGGTGAAGGAAGACCTGAGCCGCTGTTACGGCGTGCCAGGCGAAGACGTGGAGGTGATCCCGAACGGATTCTCGCCCGATGAATTCAATCCGCGCCAGCGCGCCCTGCGCCGCGAGGCGATGCGCGAGCGGCTAGGCCTGCGCGAAGGGGAAGTCGCCATGCTTTTCGTCGCCAACGAACTGGAGCGAAAGGGCTACCGCACGATCCTCGCCGCCATGCGCGAGTTGAATTGCCCGCGCCTGCGTCTTCTCGTCGTGGGCCGGCCCGACGCGCGCATCGTTCGCGCGCAGGCCGCGGCGTTCGGCGTCGAGGGGCGGGTCCTCGCCTGCGGCCCGACGGCGGACGTGGCGGACTTTCACGCCGCGGCGGATTTCTTCGTCTTGCCCGCCAAATACGAGGCGTTCGGCCTCGGCATCCTCGAGGCGCTCGGCAGCGGCCTGCCCGTCCTCACCACGAACATACCGGGCGCGGACAACGCCGTCGCGCCGGGAGTGAACGGCTTTCTCATCGACGACCCGGACAGCGGCGCGCAACTGGCCGAGGCGATCACCCGCCTGCTCGACGATGGCGCGCGCGAGGCGCTTGCGGCGCGCGTTCCGGCCACGGTGATGCGCTACCAGTGGCCCGTCGTTCTCGCGCGCTACGAACGCATTCTTTATGGAAACAGCAACTGACCTTTTGGAAACGCCTCCGGCAAATACGGGGCCTTCGGGGCGCGGCCCGCGCGTCGCCCTCTTCACGGACTCGGACGTCTTCGCCGGCACGGAACGGCATATATTCGATCTCGCCCGCGGCCTGCGGGATTGCGGCGTCCAGGTGCGCGTGGCGTGCCCCGCGCCGTCGCCGCTCGCGGAGCGGTCGGAAGCGGCGGGCGTGCCGGTTATCGCGATTCAGAAAGGCGGCATGATCGACTTCCGCGCGGTCGGCAAGCTGCGCGCGCTGCTCGCTTCGGGCGAACTCGACCTCGTTCACGCGCACAACGGCCGCACGGCTCTTTCCTCCGCCCTGGCGACCGCGCTGGCCGGCGCGGGTTCCTGCATCCTCACCCAGCATTTCCTCGAGCCCGGGCGGCTGACGCGGGGCGGCGTCCAGCGCGTTCTCAGCACGGCGGCCCATGGCTGGACGGGTTCGCGCATGAGCCGTTTCATCGCCATCTCGCAGGCCGTTCGCGACGCGATGATCGCACGGAAAGACGCGCCGCCCGACAAGATAACCGTCGTTCCCAACGGCATCGCGACGCCGGAGCGCGCTTCGCTCGTCCAGGTGCGCGCGGAACTTGGCGTTGACTCGAACGCGCCGCTGGTCGTCTGCGTGGCGAGGCTCGAACCCGAGAAGGATGTGCCGACCCTGATCGCAGCCATGTCGCGCGTCGCCGCCGCGAATCCCGCCGCGCGGTGCGTCGTCGTCGGGGAAGGCTCGCAACATCCCGCGCTGGCCCGGCAGATTCTCGAAGCGGGCTTGACCGGCGTCGTCACGCTGGCGGGTTTCCGGCAGGATTCCCTTTCCTTCATCAACGCCGCAGACGTCTTTGTCCTGCCGAGTCTCGCCGAGCCGTTCGGCCTCGTCCTCCTCGAAGCGATGGCCCTCGGCAAACCTGTCATCTCGACAGCCGTGGGCGGTCCGCTGGAAATCGTCGTCCATGAAAAGACCGGCCTCCTTGTTCCCGCCTCCGCGCCGGATGCGCTGGCGGCGGCGATCCTGCGGTTGCTCGGCGCGCCGTCGGAAGGCGCCGCGATGGGAAGGGAAGGCCTGCGCCGTTTCGAGGAATGTTTCACCTGCGCGCGGATGGCGCGTGCGATACTCTCCGTTTACCAGCAGGCGCTCGCCGCCGCCCATTTATGAAAGTGCTCCTCATAGCCCACGCCTGCCAGGTTCGCGCCGAAGGCCAGCAGAGGGCGCAGCGTCTCGGCGCGCTGCCCGGCGTCGATCTCCGCGTCCTGGTTCCAGACCGCTGGAGCGAATACGGCAAGTGGCGCGCGCCGCAGCCGCCCGAGAACCCTTCCTATGCGTTCCAGGTGGGAAAGGTCCGCTTCCCGTGGGCCGGCCCCGCGCAATGGTATTTCCACCATTACCCGGCGCTCGCTAAAACGCTGCGCGAATTTAAACCGGACATCATCGACATCTGGGAAGAACCGTGGGGCCTCGTGAGCGTGCAAGCGTGCCGGTTGCGGGATCGCATCCGCCCCTCGGCGAAGATCGTCGCGGAGACGGAAGCGAACATCAACCGCATCCATCCGTTTCCCTTCACGACATTCCGCCGCTACACGCTTCGTCACGCCGATTACGCCGTGACGCGCCAGACGGAGGGAATAAGCGTCCTGCGCGCGCACGGGTATAAAGGCCCGGCGAAGTTCGTCGGCAACGGCGTGGACGCCGCGCTCTTCCGTCCCATGGATCGCGAGGCGTGCAAGCAGGCGCTGGGTTTGAAGGGATTCGTCGTCGGTTACGTCGGGCGCATGATCGAGGCGAAGGGCCTCATGGACGCGGTCGAAGCGCTCGCGGCCTGCCCGGCGGACGTGAACCTTCTCTTTATCGGCGCGGGCGTTTTCCAGCCCGATCTGGAAAGGCGCATCGCGCAGCTTGGCCTCGGCGAACGCGCGAAGTTTCTCCCGCCGCGCCCGATGGAAGCCCTGCCCGAAGCGATGAACGCGATGGATGCGCTGCTGCTAGTTTCCAGGACGACCCCGACGTGGAAGGAGCAATTTGGCCGCGTCATCATCGAAGCGCAGGCGTGCGGCACCCCCGTCATCGGGTCGGATTCGGGCGGCATCCCGGAGGTTGTGGGCAGGGGGGGGATCATCGTGCCGGAAGCCAATCCCGAGGCGCTTGCGGGCGCGATCGGCAAGTTGCGGGACAACCCTGGCTACGCCCGCGAACTGGGCCGGCTCGGCTTGGAACAGGTGAAGGAGCGCTACACGTGGGAGCGCATCGCCGAACAGATGCGCGACATCTACCTGGAACTCACGGGTGAGCGGGAGGCGGCCCCGGTATGAGCGAGCCTTGCCGGGTCATGTATCTCAACCACGCGGCCAAGCCGAGCGGCGCGGAGTTCGCGCTCATGCGGCTCCTGAGCGCCGTGGACAGGACGAAGGTCTGGCCCGTAATGGTCTTCGGCGAGGACGGCCCCGCCGTGCAGGCGATGCGGGAGATCGACGTGGAAACGCACGTCCTCCCTCTCTCGAGCCGTGTGCGCGAGGTCCGCAAGGACACGCTCGGCGCGGGCGCGTGGATGCACGCGGGCCGGCTCGCGATGGTCGCCGCCTACGCCGCGCGAGTGGGCGCTTTCGCGCGCGAGCACCGCATCCGGATCATCCACACCAACACCATCAAGGCGCACGTTTACGGAGCGCTGGCGTCGCGGTTCGCGAGGGCGCCGCTCGTCTGGCACATACGAGATTTCGTGAACGAATCCTATTTCCCGGCGGCGACCGTCAAGGCGTTCCGTTTCATGGCCCGCCACGCGCCGAAGCACGTCATAGCCGTCTCCAACAGCGTGATGGAGCAGCTCCGCATGCACGACGGCGGCAAGCGCTCCACCGTGGTCTACGACGGCTTGAGCGACCGCGAACTGGAACCGCGCGCCAACGGCCCGGAGCCGCTCCATTCGCCCGTCCGCATCGGCATCGTGGGCCGCCTCGCGAAATGGAAGGGCCAGCACATCTTTTTGCAAGCCGCCGCGCGGGTCGTCGCCGCGGGGCATGAGGCGGAATTCGTCATCATCGGCGCGCCGCTCTTCGGAGAGGACGAGTACGAGGAAGGGCTTCGCCGCCAGGCCGCGCCTCTGGCTCCCCGCGTGCGGTTCGCCGGGTTTACAAAGGATATTCCAAAAGCGATGGCCGCTCTCGACATCGTGGTGCACGCCTCGATAACGGGGGAGCCGTTCGGCCAGGTGATAACCGAGGCGATGGCGGTGGGCAAACCCGTCATCGCGACGCGCGGCGGAGGCGTGCCGGAGATCATCACGCACGGCGAGAACGGATTGCTCACCCCGATGGGAGACCCGGCGGCTCTCGCCAACGAAATCATTTCGCTCATCCAGGACCCGGAAAAGGCGCGGCGCATAGGCGGCGCGGGCTATCACCACGTCCGCGATACGTTCACCGCGCGCCAGGGGGCGCGGCAGGTCGAGCGGATTTACGGCAGGATCATCAAGGGATGAAGCATTGCTGCTTCCGATTCGACGCCGACACCCACGCATGCGTGACGCGGGGGATGCCCGCGCTTCTCGCCCTGGCTCGCGAATTCGGCGTGCGGTTCACTTTCTTCGTCAACATGGGGAGAGGGTTTGACCGGCGCATCACACTGGCCAAGGCGTTCCGCCGCATCGTCAGCCGCGCGCGGCCCGGGCATATCTCGGCGGCGGCCAAACTTGGTCTCCGCGATTCCCTTGTCGTCGCCGCTCTCAATCCGAACGCCGGACTCGTGTCGCCCGCCACCTTGCGCGCCGCGCTGGATGCCGGGCATGAAATCGGCGTTCACGGCGGACGCAACCATTCGCAGTGGGAACACCACGCGCAGGAGTGGTCCGAGGAGCGGCTGCGCGACGAGATCCTTTCCAGCCTCCGGGCGATGCGGAAGCATTCGATACCGGAGACAACATCCTTCGCTTCGCCCGCATGGAACAGCCCTCCGCGGCTGAAGGAACTCCTGCCCGCGCTGGGGTTCCGCATCCTCGCCGACGCCTACGACGCCGCGGCCACGGAAGTCGCGCGCGACAGCGCCGGCCTGACCCTCGTCCCCACGAATATAACGCCGGGTCCGGGCAGGGCCGGGTACCTGGAGACGCTGCAAATGCGCGGGCTGGACGCGAAGGGCGTCGCGGCGCATTTCAGGAACGAACTGGCCGCGAAGGGGCGCCTCGCCGTCGTGTATGATCATCCGTTTTATGCGGGCATCCACGGGCTGCCGGCCTTGCGCGCGATGATCGCCGAGGCTCTTGATTGCGGATTCAGGGTTTCGACGCTAAAAGAAGCCGTCGCGGATGCGAATTCCGATTCATAAAAAACACAACCCGAGGGAAGGGGAAAAACCATGCGAGTGCTACATCTGACCAGGACTACCGTGGAAGATACGACAGGGGGTCTCGAACACCATATCGCCTACCTGACGGAAGCGTTGCGTGAGCGCGGGCACGACGTGGAGATCGTGCGCATGCGGTCCCTGCGGCAGGATAAGGAAGGGCGCCCGTTCACGAAGATGCGGATCGGTTCGCGCATCCCGGCCCTGCTCACGCTTGTGATGAAATTCCTGGACCGCTTTTTCAACAGTTCCAATACGTGGAGCACCACGCGCCGGGTAAACCAGCTCCGCCCGCAGATCGTCCACCAGCACAGTTACATCGGGGCCGTGCTCACCAGCCTCATCCTGTCGAGAAAATACCCCGTGGTGTTCACCAACCACACGGGCGCCTACATCTATCTAAACCGCTGGCCCGCCACGCGCTGGTTCCAGAATCGGCTCATGACGCTCTTCTCCGCCGTCATCGCCCCGAGCCGCGAACTGCTGCCGGAGACGCCGAACAGCCATTACATCCCAAACGGCGTGGACACCCGCGTCTTTTTCCCGGTCCCGATCGGCGAGCGGCGGCGGCTGAGGCAGAAATGGGGTTGCGGCAAGAAGTTGGTCTTCCTCTGCCCGAGACGCTGGGCGCCCACCAAGGGGATCATTTATTACGTCAAGACACTGGCGTATCTCTCGCCGGAGACGCGCGCGAAGAGCATCTTCCTCTTCGCGGGAAACGTGACGGCCGGTTACGAACAATACCAGCAAAGCGTGCGCGACATGCTGCCCCCGCCCGACGTATGCGACGTCCGGGTGCTTGGCAACGTGAATCACGCCGAACTGGCCGAGTTGATGAACGTCGCGGATGTCTGCGTCATCCCTTCCTTGATGGAGGCCACGAGCCTCGCCTGCCTGGAGGCGATGGCTTGCGGAACCGCGGTGCTCGGTTCGGCGACCGGCGGCCTGCTCGAATTGATCCAGGACGGCAAGAACGGCTGGCTGATTCCGCCGGGGGACGTGCATGCGATCCACACCGCGCTGGAAAAGATCGCCGCGACGAACCCGGAGGAGATCGAGCCGATGCGGGCCGCCGCGCTGGAACTGGTGCGCGAGTCTTACACATGGGAACTCGTGGCCGCGAAGACCGAGCGCATCTACCGCATGGCCATGGAATGCCGCTCCTGCGAACGCCCGCCTGCGCAAGAGCGGGTCGCAGCCTAGAATAAACGCATTCTGATAAAAAAGGCCGGCATGAAAATGCCGGCCTTTTTCCGTTGTTGTAGGACGGTTCCTACAGAGTTTTCAGACCTGGGGTAATTGAAATTTCCATAATAGATAATACTCTCAACGCATTATTAAAGGGGGCCAACTCAAAAATGATCGCAAATAGAGTTCGAGGGTTAAATCTGCTGCACTGCATTCTGCAAGCCGTGATGGTGATCGCTCTGTTCTGGGCATGGCGCGGGGTCGTCTTTGTTTTCAGCCAGAGCCAGGTCGGGTTCGAGACGCACCACTACGTCGCCTACACGCTGTGCATCATCGCCTCGTTCTTCCTGGACCTGGGACGCTCCAAGCATCTCCGCCGCAACCTGCAGCAGATCGACATGGTGGGGAACCACGCCCTCAGCCTCGGACGGACGATGGCCATCGGCGGCACGCTCCTGGTCTTCCTCGTCGCGGCCAAGGACCTCACGATCTCGCGCGTCTTTCTGTTCTCCTTCTTCCCGATCCTCTACATCGCGCTCTTCGTATCGAACCGCTACTGGCCGCGCCGCATCGCCCAATTCTTCTTTGGCGGCAAGCACCAGGAGCCGACCATCCTCATCGGCTCCCCGGAGAACGCCGCGAAACTCGGGCCGTGGCTTGAGCGCAAGGCGTTTTACGGCGTCCAAAGCGTCGGCATCGTAACCGACAAACAGGGCCCGGAGGCGGCGGGCTTGCCTGTGCTGGGCAGGATAGCCGACGCGCCGGACATCCTGCGCGAACGGCGCCCCACGCAAGTCATCCTGCTCGACCTGCCGCACTCCCCCGTGGAGATCGCCAATCTTGGAAACTTGTGCGATAAGCTCGGCATCCGCCTCCTCATCGTCAACGATCTCGAGGACAAGCTGCACCGCAGCATCCGGTTCGCGGAGGACGACGGCGTCCAGTTCATCAGCTTCCGCCAGGAACCGCTCGAATGCCCCTTTGGCCGCGTCGTGAAACGCCTGGTGGATGTATCCATGGCCCTCCCCGTGGTTCTCTTCGTACTGCCCGTCACCAGCTTCATCGTTTGGCTCTTCCAGCGGCGGCAATCGCCCGGCCCGCTCTTCTTCCTGCAGGATCGCAACGGACGCGAGCACCGGGTTTTCAGGATTCTCAAGTACCGCACCATGCACGTGAATCACGGGCGGGAAGGCGACCAGGCCACCAAGGGCGACACGCGCATCTACCCGGCGGGAAAATGGTTCCGCAAGCTCAGCATCGACGAACTGCCCCAGTTCATCAACGTATTGAGAGGGGACATGAGCATCGTCGGGCCGCGTCCGCATTTCGTCGACCACGACGTGCTCTTTGGCGAGATCGCGAACTTCTACCGCGTCCGCAGCTTCATCAAGCCCGGCATCACGGGGCTGGCCCAGGTGCGCGGCCTGCGCGGTGAAGCGATGAAAGCCGAAGACATCGTCGAGCGCACGCACTGCGATCTCTACTACTTGGAGAACTGGTCGCTCGCGATGGACGGCGCCATCATCTTCAAGACCGTGCGGCAACTCTTCCTGCCGCCGAAGACCGCTTACTGACGTATTGAGGATTCGCTCCTCGCCATTGGACTCTGGCCCGCGCTTCTCGAGCTCTCGAGCGGCGGCGTCGTCGTTGTAGAGGCGGCTGTGCCAGCCGCCTGGAAGCGAGAGGTAACGCCAAAAAGAGCCAGGCCGTTCCAGGTTCTTTTAGTCTAGGCGGCTGACACAGCCGCCTCTACAACCAAGAGGGGGCAAAGCGTATGACACGCTCTAGATTAGCGACCCCTAGCGACCGGCAACCTCTGGCTTACGCGGACGCCTGAACTACGCCGATTCTTTCAGGGCTTCTTCGCGACGCGCCGCCAGGTGCAGGTCTTCGACCGGGTTGGGCGACTTGAAGGCGGCCCATTCCCGCTCGACGAATGCCTCGAACTGCTGGCGGAACCGCGCGACCGAAAAACGATCCGCGTGCCGCCGGCAGCGTTCCGGGCAGATGCGCCCGCGGTTCGCCTCGAAGTCCCGCACCGCATCGCACAGGCTTTCGACGGTCTGCTCCTGGAAGAAAACGCCCGTCTCGCCGGGGATGACGGTCTCCGTGACACCGCCCTTGCCGAACGCGATGACCGGCGTGCCGCACGATTGCGCTTCCACCGGCACGATGCCGAAATCTTCCTCCGCCGCGAAGACCACGGCGCGCGCGTGCTGCATATAGCCGACCAGGGACTCGGGGTACTGGTACCCGAGCATCTCGACGTTCGGCCCCGCCAGCGCCTTGATTTTCTTGAAGTCCGGGCCGTCGCCGATGACGACGAGCTGCTTGTCGGGCATCTTCGAGAAGGCTTCCACGATCAAGTCCACCCTCTTGTAGGGAACCATGCGGGAGACCGTGAGATAAAAGTCGTTCTTGGACCCGTTCGGCGAGAAGGTGTTCGTATCGACGGGAGGGTAGATGACCGCGGACTCGCGGCCATAGACCTTGCGGATGCGGCGGGAGATGAATTGCGAGTTGGCGATGAAGGTGTTGACGCCGTGCGAGGTGCGCAGGTCCCACATCCGCATGTAGTGGAGGAGCATCCGGGCGAACATGCCGCGGAAGCCCGTCAGCCCCGCCTCGGAGAGGTACTGGTTCTGCATGTCCCACGCGTAGCGGATGGGGGAATGGCAGTAGCAAACGTGCAATTGGTCCGGCCCGGTGATGACGCCCTTGGCCACCGCGTAGCTGCTCGAGATGACGAGGTCGTAGCCGGAAACGTCCAGTTGCTCGACCGCCAGCGGCATGATGGGGAGGTAGGAGCGGTATTTCTTCCTCGCGCCCGGCAGCCGCTGGATGAAGGAGGTCGTGACCGGCTTGTTTTGGAGAAACCCGCGCTGCCCTTCGGGGATGAAGTCCAGGAGGCTGAAAATATCCGCTTCCGGATAAACATTCAGGATCTGTTCGAGAACCCGCTCCGCTCCGGCATAGACCGGCAGCCAATCGTGGACGACGGCGATCCGGCGTCCCTCGACGGAAGCCGCGTCCTGCGAAAGCCCGTTTGTCCGAGCTTCCCTATGCACGTCAATGCCGTTTACAACCCCTAAACCGCCAACCCTTCTGGCAATCATAATTTTTTTCTCCTATTGGCAAAATACGCCCCGAATTTCGAAGCATTCGTTTACCGAATCTATGGAATATAGTATTTGCGGCTCGCAGCCAAGAGGGGCGCATCCTATATTAACGTAGGCGCATGGGAGCGGCGCCGCGTAAGCCCCACTCCTACAAAAATGGCATATATTACGCGAAATAGGTGTCCTCGTGGGAGTAGGGGGGGGAGCAGCAGCAGAGGAACCACAAGCCCTCCTCCGACTTCGCCGACACGGAATGCCACGCGCCGGGCGGTATGAGAACCGCGTCGCCGGGGTTGACCGCCCGGGTTTCGCCGTCCAGGGACATCTCGCCGGCCCCGCTCAGGACGAAGTAGAACTCCTCGCTGAGCAGGTGGTAATGCGCCTTCGTGGAGCCGCCTGCGGGGAGTCGGGCTTCCGCGAGGCTTTGATGTTGGACAGGAGCATTCGCGGCGTCCAAAATACTGCGAATGCTGGAACCATCCTTCGTCGTAAACGGCTTTTGATCCCCGATATTGAGAACAGTCATCATGCCTTCTCATCCTATAAGCTTTCCCGGCGGATGCACAGCTTTGATTACCGGGGCTTCGGCCGGCATCGGCGCGGAATTCGCCCGCCGGCTCGCGCCGCGCGCCAAGGCGCTGGTGCTGGTCGCGCGCAGGATCGACAGGCTGGAGGCGCTGAAGGCGGAGCTTGCGGCTCCCGGGCTGGAAATCCACGCCTGCCAGGTGGACCTCGCGGAGGAAGGCCAGCTTGCCCGCTTTCTCGAATGGCTAGACGGCTGCGGGCTCCGGATCGATCTGCTAATCAACAACGCGGGCCTGGGCGACCACGGGGCGTTCGAAACGGCCGATTGGGCCAGGATCGACAGGATCCTTGCCGTGAACATCCGCGCGCTCACCCGCCTGACGCACCATCTGCTCCCGGCGTTGAGGCGGCAGCCGCGCGCGGCCATCCTGAATGTCAGTTCGATCGCCGGGATGCTGCCCGTGCCGCACCTCGCCGTTTACGCGGCAAGCAAAGCCTTCGTCAGCAGCTTCTCGGAAGCCCTGCGCGTGGAACTGCGCCGCACCCATGTCACCGTCACCGCCCTTTGCCCGGGTCCCGTCCACACCGAGTTCGGCCGGGCCGCCCGCAGGGCGGGAACCGAGGAACCGCCCCCGCCGGAGGTTTTCACCGTCCCCTGCGAACAGGTGGTGCGCGAAGCGCTGGAGGGCGTTGCGCGGAACCGCGCCCGCGTCATCCCGGGCATGTTCGTCGCCGCGGTCATGCTGTTCGTGAGCCTCATCCCGATTTTTATTCTTCGCTTCTTTCTTAGTCGACCGTCGCGCCGGGTTTCGGTTACTGAGAACGCATGAGTCATATCACGAGCATCTACTATTTCGTTTTTGGCGTGCTGACCATCGCGGGCGGAGTGCTCGGTTACGTCAACAAAAAGAGCGCGCCTTCCCTGGTGGCCGGCGGCGTTTCGGGCATTCTTCTGCTCGTGGCCGGCGGCCTCGTTCCTTACAAACTCAACGGGGGCCTCATCCTGGGGCTCGTGGTTTCCGTCCTGCTCGCCGGCAGATTCATCCCGCATTACATCGAAAAAAAGCGCTTCATGCCCGATGCCGTCATGTCCCTCCTGAGCGCCGTGAGCGTGACCCTGACGATCCTTGGCTGGTATAAACGATAACTGGGCGAAAGCGCTGCTGCTCGCCGCCTGCCTGCTCGGCGGGTGTTCGCCGCCGACCATACGGCGGGCGGATGTCGAGACGCCCGCCCCGACGCCGGAGGCGACTCCCGCCCCATCCCCCACGCCGCTCATTGTGCCGTCCAAGCGTCTCGAAACCGCCAGGCTTTTCAACGGCATCCAGATCCATTCCAGCGTCGAGACCGCGGAGGGAACCAGCGCCACCGCGGAACGGCAGGCGCCGTCCAGCTACGTTCTCGATCTTTCGGTAAAGGTGAACATCCCCAAACCGGCGGCGGATATCCATCAACTCGAGGCGTTGAACAAGGACCTTCCAGCGGTCCTGCCCGGCCTCCGGGAGATGACGATGAAGGTCTCCCGTTTCTACGACACGTTCCAGCGCATCAAGGTCGCGAATCTCCAGCAGAACCTCGTCCGGCTCGACCAACTGCTCAGCCGCCATCATTTCTACGATTGCGAAACCATCCTCGAACTGGAATACCCGAAAACGAAACGCAAGGCGCTCCTCATCCAGGCGGGGATGGACGTGGATACCGACGGCTCCGACAGCGACCGCGTGCCGCTCGTGGACGGCTCCTCCTCCACGTTCCAGCCCGTCACCAGCTACCATTGGCCGAAGAAAAGCGCTGCGCCGAATCCATTCCTGCCCGCGTTCGAATCCCGGCTCGCCTCGCTCGAAGCCGGAAGACCCGGGCCGTCGATGGCCGATCTCCTCGACCTCCGCTACGCCGTGGCGCAGATGAAGAAGAACAGCTTCCTGGTCGCCTCCGCGGACCCGTACATCGTGCTGCCGGGCTTCATGCTGGGCAAAGGCGCGTTCAACCCCAAACTGGGCGACTTCTGCGTCGTCATCTACAAGGACGCCCTGTACCCCGCGATCTTTGGCGACGTGGGGCCGAACGACAAGATCGGCGAAGCGTCCCTGCGCCTCAGTCGGGAACTGGATGCGCGGGCAAACGCGAACTTCCGCCCCGTGGGCGAGTTGAAGGTAAGCTACCTCGTCTTCCCCGGTTCGGCCATCGCGCCCGCCGGGCCTCCCGATTACGCCAAGTGGTCGGAGCGTTGCGCCGCGCTCCTGGCCGACATCGGCGGCGACAAAGGCGAACTGCACGCCTGGCAAGACCTCACAAAGCCAAACCCCACGCCCACTCCAACCCCCGCGCCCGCCGCGCCCGCCATGCCTTCACCCTCCTCCGGCCCGTCGCCCGCCGCCGTTACTCCTCCGCCAGCTTCGCCAGCACATTGAAGTCTTCGAGCGTGGTCGTGTCGCCCGTGACCTTGCGGCCCGCGGCGATCTCCTTCAACAAGCGGCGCATGATCTTCCCGCTGCGCGTCTTGGGCAGCGCCTCCGCGAAGCGCACGTCGTCCGGCTTGGCGATCGCGCCGATGGCCTTCGCGACGTGCTGGCGCAATTCCTCGCGCAGACCAGGAGCCGGCTTCACGCCGGTCTTCAGCGTCACGAACGCCGCGACCGCCTCGCCCTTTATCTCGTCCGGGCGGCCCACCACGGCGGCCTCGGCCACCTTGGGATGGCTTACCAGCGCGCTCTCCACCTCGGAGGTTCCGAGCCTGTGGCCCGCGACATTCAGCACGTCGTCGATCCGCCCCACGATCCAGAAATAACCCTCGTGGTCGCGGCGCGCGCCGTCGCCCGCGAAGTAAGCGCCCTTCACCTCGCTCCAATACTGCTTCCTATAGCGCGCCTTGTCCCCGTAGATGGTGCGGAGCATGGATGGCCACGGCTTGCGGAGCACGAGCTTCCCCCCGACATTCGGGCCGACCTCCCTGCCGTCGTTATCCACCACCGCCGCGTCCACGCCGAAGAACGGCAGGGTGGCCGACCCCGGCTTGGTCGGGATGGCGCCGGGAAGGGGAGTTATCATGATCGCGCCCGTCTCCGTCTGCCACCAGGTGTCCGCGATGGGGCAGCGGCCGCCGCCGATCTTGTCGTGGTACCACATCCAGCACTCCGGGTTTATCGGTTCGCCCACGCTGCCGAGGACGCGCAACGAAGAAAGATCGTGTTTGGCGGGCCACTTGTCGCCCCACTTGATGAAGGCCCGGATGGCGGTGGGCGCCGTATAGAGGATCGTAACGCCGTATTCCGCGATGAGCTTCCACCAGCGGTCCGGCTCCGGCCAGTTCGGCGCTCCTTCGTACATGAAGACAGTGGCCCCATTCGCCAGCGGCCCGTAAACCACGTAACTGTGGCCCGTGACCCACCCGATATCGGCGGTGCACCAGTAGATATCCTCCTCGCGGAGATCGAACACGTATTTCGTCGTGCAATACGCCCCGAGCAGGTAACCGCCGGTCGTGTGCAGGATCCCCTTGGGCTTCCCCGTCGAGCCGCTGGTGTAGAGAATGTATAGCGGATGCTCGCTGTCCAGGGGCGCGGGCGGGCATACGGCGCTCGCCTTGGCCGTCTCCTCGCGCCACCAGAAGTCGCGTCCCGGCTTCATCGCGCAATCATTCCCGGCGCGCTTGAAAACAATCACGCGCCGTATGCCCGGCGCGTCCGCCAGCGCGGCGTCCACATTGTCCTTCAACGGAACAATCGAGCCGCGACGGTACCCCCCGTCCGCCGTGATGATCGCAACGGCGCGGCTGTCCTTCGCGCGGTCGGCTATGCTCACCGAACTGAACCCGCCGAAAATAACGGAATGAACGGCGCCGATCCGCGCGCACGCGAGCATCGCGACGGCCGCCTCGGGCGTCATCGGCATGTAGATCAGCACGCGGTCGCCCTTGCGAATCTTGTGGCGCTTCAGCACGTTCGCGAACTTGCACACCTCGCGGTGGAGTTGCTGATACGTCAGCACCCGTTTTTCCCCCGGCTCGCCTTCCCAGATGATCGCAGCCTTGTTCCTTCGCGCCCCTGCCAGGTGCCGGTCAAGGCAGTTTTCCGAAGCATTCAACTTCCCGCCTACGAACCACTTCGCGAAGGGCGGCTTCCAATCGAGCACGCGCGTCCACGGCTTTTGCCAGGTCAATTGCTTCGCCTCCGCCGCCCAGAATTTCTCGGGCTTGTCGATCGACTCCTTGTAACGGCGCTGATAATCCTCCCGGCTTCCGATCCATGCCTTCTTCGAGAAAGCCTTAGCGGGTTTGAAAACGCGCTTTTCCTGGAGGTGCGATTCGATGTTCGTGCTCATGGGAATTGGAGGGAGAGGCAAGAAATACCCGTTCATCCGCGAATGCTCAAACCAAAGTTGGGATGGGCAAACCTTCGCGGATGGGCGAGGGTTGGCCCATGACGGGAATCCGGATAGTCGAGTTTTCCTTCTACCTCGTGGAAACCTTCGCGTTGCCGTTCGCGATCATCGTCTTCCTCATGGAGCGCCGCAAACAGCGGCAGGTCGACCAGGAAGAGCTGTACCAGCGCCTCTCGGATGAATACATGGCATTCCTGAAGCTGGTTCTCGACAACGCCGATCTGCAACTCCTGCGCAAACGCGGCCCGTTGAAAGAACCGACCGAAGAACAACTCGAGCGCAAACAGGCCCTCTTCGGCATATTGGTTTCAATCTTCGAGAGCGCCTACATTCTCGTCTATGAGCACGAGATGGACAGACAAACCCGGCGCCTCTGGTCATCGTGGGAAGACTACATGCGCGAATGGTGCGGACGGAGCGACTTCCGCTTGGCCCTGCCTGAACTGCTGGAAGGAGAAGACCCCGATTTCCAGGCGCACATCAAAAAGATAGCCGAAACCGCGGAACGAAGCGCGAAGTAAAAACAGCGAAGCGGGCAGAGGGAATCGAACCCTCATGGCCAGCTTGGAAGGCTGGAACTTTACCATTAAGCTATGCCCGCGAAATCGGCCTATTCTTTCCCCAACGCCCGCCGCTTGGCAAGGGGGGAATGCACTGGCAGCGCGTACGGGAGTCGAACCCGTGCACCAGCCTTGAGAGGGCTGTGTCCTAACCACTAGACGAACGCGCCTTTGCGGGGGGATGGGCATCCTAACCCAGCCGCCCTGCGGGGACAAATCCAATTTAATCGGGTTCGATGAGTACGCTCTTCTGGATGTTCTTTTGTTCGATGGAGCCGATGATCCCCTTCTGCTGTTCTTTGGCCAGCGCCTTTAACGATCCGTCGATCTTCACGATCCGCGCATAGAGCATTTTGTAATACTTGATGAGGCGCTCGCGCTTGCCTTCGTCCGTCTTCGCCGCCTCGACCCACGCCATCTGCTCCTGGATGGCGGGATCGCGAAGCGCGACGGTCTTCGCCTCATGGAGCCGGACGCCCAGGCGCATCTGGTTGATGTTGGCCTCGGTTTTCGAGATCTTTGGCGTTGGGCTGGGGCCGGGGGGGGACTTCCGCGTGGAGGCCGCGGGGCTAATGGAATTGGCAGGCGCCTCGGGTATGAGCGTGTTGGCGTCCGGCGTGTTCGAAGGGTTTTCCGGCGACCGGCCCGGGGCGGCGGGCAGGTCTTGCCCCAATGCGGGCAGCGCCAGGAGGATGGCGAGCAATGTTCCGTAAGCTCGGGGATTTCTCATTTCGTTTTCGTGCGAAAAGCGTGATTATACAGGGATTCTTCCGCTTGAAAAGCAGCCAGCCAGCCGCGCCGCGTCCCATCGCTCTCGATCTTCCGCCCGTCGAGGCCGGACGTCTTTGCCGCCATCTGCCGGGATTCGTTTTTTTTGACAGCGCCACGGAGCAGGGACTTTCAATCCTAGCGGCTTCACCGTCGGAGGTCATCTCCGGTCATTCGGAACAGGCGTGGCGGCGTCTTGCCGCCCGTGTCGCGGCGCGCCAGAGGCCCGGCCTGGCCGACTACGGATTCCCCGCCGGGTTCGCCGCGGGCTGGGTGGATTACGACGGAAGCTTCCGGTTCGGTTTTTATGATGATCCGCTCATTTATCGTGACGGAAGATGGATGGCTGAGGGCGAGCTCCCATTCCGCGTTCCGGACCGACCTCCGCCGCACGCGCGCCTGCTTTTCAAATCGCAAGTGACGCGCGGGCAATTTTGCGGCTGGGTGCGGCGGGCGCAGGATTACATCGCGGCGGGGGACATCTACCAGGTCAATCTTTCCCACCAGTTCGCTTCCTCGTTTGCCGGCGATCCGTGGGATTTCTACGAAGCGCTCCGTCATTATTCCCCCGCGCCTTATGCCGCTTACTTGAACCTGGAAGGGCGGGCCGTCCTCTCCTCTTCGCCCGAGTTGTTCCTGCGCATGAGCGGGCGGCAGATCGTCACGCGTCCGATCAAGGGCACCCGGCCCCGGCGCGGCGAACCGGATGCGGATGAAAAGTCCGCCTACGATCTTCTCACCTCGCCGAAGGAGGTCGCGGAATTGATAATGATAACCGACCTCGAACGCAACGATCTCGGGGCGGTCTGCGAATTCGGAAGCGTCACCGTGCGCGAACTCCTGCGGCTGGAGCGTTACGAGCAGGTCTTCCACCTCGTCTCGGAGATCGAAGGCCGGCTGCGTCCGGACGTCGACCACGTCTCTGCGTTGCGCGCGTGTTTCCCGGGCGGCTCGATCACCGGCGCCCCGAAGAAACGCGCCCGCGAGATCATCTCGGAGATCGAGCAAACCCCGCGCGGCCTTTATACGGGGGCCATCGGCTATTTCGGATTCAACGGCGAGAGCCAGTTCAACATCGCCATCCGCACCGCCGTTCTTTCGGACGGGGTGATGCGTTTCGGCGTGGGCGCGGGCATCGTCGCCGATTCGGTCCCGGAGAGGGAATATGAAGAGACCCTGGACAAAGCCGCGGGCATCCTGCTCGCGGCAGAACGCTGGTCGGGGTGAAGGAAGCATAGGCCCCGTTCCACGTTGCTCCCAAAACGTCACGAACCGCGTTCCGCAGTTCGTAAAAACCATGCGGCTGCGCGACGCTGGAGCGCACGAGCCCATAGTGAGACATCCTCGCCGCAGAGGCGCAGCAAATTAAAAATCTTCGCGGGTCCCGGCGCCGCCATTGCAAATCTCCATCGAAAAAGGTTCATGGGTCCCGCGAATAACCGGGGAGGCATCACCTTGTCTTGCAGGAATCCTCTTAGATCGTTCCCCTCGAACTTGTGGAAGATGGTAGGCTTCGGCCCCGCGTAGTGCAGCACTATGGCGACCTCCGGGAATGGTGAAGCGCCGTGAAGCATCTTCAAAATGGCATTTCGGGAATCCGCATCCAGCAGGGAGGGAAATCGCTGATAAGCGACGGACTTCATGCTCGCGCCCCGTTGGCTCACGGCATGAAAAATAAGAAAATTCAGGATTCCCTGCTCTCCGGCATGAAGCTCTTCCTATTTTGCACCTGAAGCTGAAGAAGGCGGCGGTAGATGTCCAAATCCAGTATGCCTTGGCGGCCTACAAAAGTTCCGGTGCAGAAGAAAGGCCAGCCGACGGGATCGAACTCGGGGAAATTCGAACGTAAGAGGCTGCAATCGTACCAATGTTCGCCGATGATTGCCTCGTCCGTGATTACCCGCCCGCCGTCGGGCGCCACCACATCGCCGCCCGGAACCGTGACGCGTCCGACGATATCGCCCAGGACCACGCAATCGGCATCCAGATAAAGAAAATGATCAAAAGGGCCTTCCCAGAAAGGAACAAGTTTCGAATAACCAAAGCCTCCGAAGCTGTTGGCTCGCAACCAGGGATCGCTCACATCCGCGCGGCGGATGACTTGGACTCCCGGCAAACGCTCTATGTCGGCCGTCGAGAAGCCTCCATCCACCAGCAGGCATAAAGGCACGCGCGGGGCAAAGAAGCGCAGGCTGGCTACGCAGCCTCGGGCGAGCCGGTAATCGCCTTTGTGGCAGGAAACAAAGATCCCAAAACTCTCGGTCCTCGCGGCCATGGACTATCCCCGTACGTTGCTCCTGTGGCCATGGGCGCCCCGCCAAAAATCAAATGGCGATGGATCGCTCATTTTTCAGTCGTCGGCTCAGACAGTGTTATGACTCCCGACTCGATGGCGGGGAGCTGCTGGATGATGGAGAAACGGATCACAGCGCTGCTGTTTGACCCCATGAGTTTGGCTGCGCGCTTGAGCCGTGTGCGCAGCCTTTCATCGAGCCTAACGGGAATCGGCTTGGGCGCTGTTTCCATTCGGTATATCGTTGATATACGATCTCAAACGCGATCCCGTCAACGAGAAAAGTTTGGGAAAGAAAACGTTTTTGATATACGATAGGCTTGTCGATGGCGACAAAGCCCACCCCAATCCGGTTGGACGAACAAACCGTAAAGCGCCTGGATGAGGCGGCAAACCGGCTGGGGTCCAATCGCGCCGCGATCATCCGGCTCTGCACGCGGACATTCCTCGATCATTTTGAATCGCACGGCGGCATCGCTTCCTTGCCGCTCGACTGGCGCGAAATCCTGCGCTCTATGGATGGGCGAACGTCAGCGGCCCAGATTCCCAGCGGCCAGGGCGATAACGTGTTGCGGCGATCAATGGCCGTGGAGGCCCCGAGCCAGCGGCCATGCCCGCACCGAAAAGGCAACTATTCAAAAACTAGGAAGCGAAAGCATACATCATCTTAAGGCTTAACCCCGGGAAGGGAAACAACCCTTCTGTCTTGCCATCATGGCGTTGCCAGCCGCCTAAAAAGGCCTGGAACCTCCTTGTCGCTTTGACGTTGCGCCCCCGCTCCAGGCGGCTGGCACAGCCGCCTCTACAACGACAACGACGCCGCTCAGAGTGAAAATGCATCGGGGTGACAGGATTTGAACCTGCGACCTCTTGGTCCCAAACCAAGCGCTCTACCAAGCTAAGCTACACCCCGGATGTTCGACTCATACTATGCGGCAAGACGCCGCAAAGTTCACGGACGAATTACTGGCCGGGCGGGTTGACCTCCCGGACGAGCGCGCCGTCCGAGTCGCTCAGGACGAGGATGGCCAGCTTTTCCACCAACCCGAGTTCGTCCGGCTTCAGCATCTTGTAACTCATGGTCTCGCCGGCGTTGTCGTCTTCGCTTTCTCCAGGGAGGGGGATTGCGTTTTCGCTGCTGTTCAAGCTGGCGTAGTCGAATTTGCCGCGAAGGTCGGTGTAGCCGTCCTTGAAGAAGCGGATCGCCCCGCCTTTCAAGCGCGCGTAGACTTTGATGTAGGCTTTGCTTAGCGGCTTGTCGCCGGCCTGGTCGCGCAGCTCGAGGCGGCCATAGTTTTCGGCCACGGCGAGTTTCAACGTGTTGGCGTGGTACGCTTGCGCCTTGCGCTGGCCTGCTCCGAGGATTTCCACCAGGACGTTGGCTTTCGCGTACTCGGCGGGCAGGGGGATGTCGAGCGCGTCTTTTCCATCGGGCAGTTTTTCAACGACTGTCTTGCTCGCTTTGATGATGGAGAACCGGGCGGGGTCTTCGCCCACGAACGGGCTGGAACTGAAGAGGAACTCGGGGTCCATGAGGTAGTAGTTGATTGTAACCTGGGGCAGGTTTTTCCACGTGAGCGCGATCTGGCGGTTCTCGACTTTGAAGTCGAAGGCGGGTTCGGTCGCGGCCAGTTCCCCCTGTTGCGCTTCGCGATCCGGTTTGTCGCCGGGCGCGCCGGGGGATTTCCCTTCGGTTTCGTCGAGTTGCGAACGGACGTCGGCGAAGAGCTGGCGCCAGCGATCCACCGGGTAATCGGCGTAGCGCCCGGCGACGGCGCGCGCTTCGGCGGGCTGCTCTTCGTAGAACGCGGCATAGCAGCGGAAGTAGTCGTATTGGATTCGGGTCGGGAGCGATTCGGGCTTGATGGCGTGGAAACGCGCGAGCGCTTCCTCCACGCGGTTCTGCAGGAAGAGGTAGTAGACGACGCTCATCTCATCCATCGCGTCGAGCGAGGCCTTGCAGCCGAGGATGCCGAGCAGGGACTGGTATTGCGCGCGCAGGACGGGGTTTGCGATGTGGTTCTCCGCGCCGATGCGATGGGCGCGCTGGTTGACGAGGGGGGAATACTCCATGTGCTCGTACGCGCGGCGTTCGATCGGGTCGATGGTGAGGAGCGCGGAGGAGAGCCACGGGCCGCAGTCCGCGAGGAAGCCGTCGCTGTGGCGGAGCCATTCGCGCAAGGCGGCGGTGTCGTTGTGCAGGAGCGCGTAGCTGTAGAGGGTGTCGTCGTAGACGTGGCGCCTGGCGAGGAGCGCGATGATTCTTCGGAAGAAGCCGGCGCTTTCCCTTGCGCGCCACGCAACGCGCGCCAGGTTCATCCGCTCGATGTTGTTCTGTTCCAGGAAGGCGAACACATCCTCCTCGCTCCCGTATTGCGAGACGTAGTCCCACGAGGTTTTGTCGAGGGCCGAAAGCTGCCGGACGACGTGGAACGCAAAGGGCTTGGCGGCGCCCGCGGCCTTTTCCTCGCGCGCGACGCTCGCGGGGTATTGCGGGAAGGGTTGCGCGGCGGGCTGCGGGAAGTAGAAGAAGTATTGGAACGGCTTCGTCTGGTAAGGATCGAGCCGGAGGGTGATGCTGTCGGTCGGTTTACTGCCGCGCGCGGGCAGTGCGCCTTGCGGTATCTGGAGGAGCACTTCGAGTTTCCGCGGCTCGGAGGTCGGGTTGGTCACGGCGACGGATGCGCCATAGACCTCGCCCGCCAGAAATTCGCCCGTGACGTATTTATAGACCTGCTCGCCGTCCTCCTGCCGGAAGCGGTCGTTGTCGCGGAAGAAGTCCTGCCGCACCAGCAGGCCGCTGTCATCCTTCGCGGGCGCGGCGGACTTTATCTCCTTGCGGAACGCGATCAACGGGCCGCCGGCCTTGAGCGTGAACCGGCCGTTGTCGGTTTTTGTCTCGTGCTTCGGCGGGTCGAACGGAAGATCGAGCGCCGCCAGGGCGAGCATCATTTCCGGGAAATCGCGGCTCGCCTCGGCGAAATGCGTCGACAGGAACGGCGCCTTGCCGTCCCATGCCGCGTAGTCGCGCCAGAACGCGTTGATCGGGACGAGATCGGCGGTCTGTCTCCCGAGCGGGAGGTCGTAGTAATTGTTCTCGGCCCATTCCTTGGTCGGACCCAGCGCGCGGAAGTACGGCCGGACGGCCTGGCGCATATCCGTCGCTCTCTTCGCGTCCCACGCGAGCGCTTTGTTGAGATCGGTGGGCAGCCGCCGCCCGGCCTTGTCGGTCCCCGCATAGATGGTGCTCGTGGTGCTCGGCGCGTTCGGCGGCATGTTCGCGGGTTCTTGTGTGTCGGCCAGACGCGCGAGATTCCCCCCGACGGCGTTACGGAACTCCTCCCCCGTTTCCAATCTTTCCACCTCATTAACGATCCCATTGTCCGATGACTCCAGCGCGCGCCCAAGAAGCGCGGTGTCGAAAAGGAGGCTCTCATGTTCGGGGTTGGGAGGGAGGAGTTCCCACAGGTCGCGCAAATGCCGCGCGGTGGCCGCGGTTTCCTCCGGCAGGCGGCGGGCAAGGAGGCAGCGCTCGGCGATGTTCAACCGGGAATACGCCCACGGCTGGAGGTAACGCGCGAGGTCGTTGCCGAGCAGGAAGTCGTCCATGAAGGTTTTGTCCTTCTTGTTGGAGAGGAAAGGCTTGATGACTTTCTCGAAAAACGCGGGGTCTTTTTTCGAGAGGAAGAAGTTCAACTCGTGGCAGGCGAACTTGGAATATTTGGCCCGCTTTTCTTCGTCCTTCAGGCGCGGCCACTGGAGAATCCAGTTGAAGCTGGCGAGATTGGAGTCCGGCGTCAGCGTGGCAAAGAGCCGGTACACGGACGCAAGCGAATCGTAGGTTTCCAGTTTGCTCGTCGCGACGGCGTCGAGCGTGAGAACCTGCCCCGCGTCGAGCGCGGTCGCCTCCTTTTTTTCCGTGAAGGACCCGTGCGGATCGAGATTGTGCGCGAGCCGTAGATCGCGGAATTCCGCGCCTTTCTCCGGGAGCGCGAACGCCCGCCACGCGGCGTCCGCCAGGTTTTCGGCATAGACCTGGATGTGCTGGCGGTCGCCGAGCGCCTTGCCGTCGAGCCGCACCAGGCCGTTTTCATCCGGCTCCAGGTTGTAGAAAACGGGCGCCGCTTTCGCCAGGAAATCGATGTCAGTTCCCTCCGATGTCGGAGAGGGTTTCGCCGCCTGATTCTCCGTCGCGCCCACCCCCCCGCCGCCGGCGTAACCGAGGCGCGCGCCCGGGGTCTGTCCCGACGCGTCTCCGTTCTTGGTCGATTGCGCGTTCACATCGGTCGAGCGGACTTCCCACGGGTCGAGCAGCAAGCCCGGGCGCGCGAGCATGTTGCCGGGATACGTCTTCGCGGAGCGGCGTTCGAGGATGTAGCGGTACTCGTCGCCGATCTCGCGACCGGCGGCGAAGAGATTCGGCAGTTTGTCGGGGGCCGCGAAGCCGGGTTCGAACCGCTCGAAGCCGCCCAGCGCGAACAAGGTGTCGCCCGGGAGGAAGCGGGTCGCCGCGACGTGGACGCGCGTGAACGGACCGGCGTTCGCGAGGCGGATGACGAGAACGCCGTTTTCCATCCCGGCCTTTTCGATGCGGAGCGGCGCCGGGTCGCGGACTTCCAGCGCGCGGTTCGGCGAGACGATCCAGTTCGCGACCGGCTTGCCCGCGGTGACGCGGAGCGCGATGTCGCGCGTCTCCCTCCCGCGCAGACGCAGCGAGTAGTCTCCCGGAGCGAGGCCTTTTATCCTTACGACGGAAGCGTCCGGGTCGGCGGCGGCATTGGCGGAGCGGTCGGCGACGAACGTGCCGCCGCGCGTCTCGAGCAGCGAGACGGCGCCCTGGCAATCCCATGGCGCCTCGATTTCCGCGCCGGCTTGCGCGTCCAGGGTTTCGGGCCAGGTGCGCGCGCAGTCGCGCAACGGCCATTCGTCCGCGCGTCCATTCGGGATATCCGCGGAGACCTTGCCGATTCCATCCAGCGCGCCGAGCAGGATGCGGCCCTTCTCATCCGTTCGCAGGGAGAGGGTGACGGGGCGGGTGAAGTTTTGGTGGTTGAAATGAAACGCCACCGCCTTGTCGGGAAGCGGCTCGCCGTTTTTGCCGAGCAACTCGAAGACATAGTCGCCGCCGAACTGGCTGAGATGGCCGTCGCTCACCGATTCGGTTTTGTCGATGCCGTTCAGCGCCCACGACCTGGAGGCGCTCAAGGTTTGCTTTTGGCCGCCCTGGCTCAGGTTCTCGACCTGGGCCGTCAGCGTCACGCCCAGCGAGGCGAGCCGTTCCGGCGTCTGGATTTCATGCGTGAAAACCTTGCCGGGTTCGAATTTCGGCGCCACGACTTCCGCCGTGGTCGAAACGCCGTCGAGCGTGGTCGAGGTGATGGAGAGTTTCGCGTCCTCGAGCAGGTCCGGCGGGACTTGCGCGTCGCCCATCAACAGCGCGGCGCGGACGGCAAGCGTCGCCTTCTTCCCCGCCAGAAGTTGCTCGCGCTCGATATGGAATTGCGCGTCCAGCCGGTATTCCTCCGCGTGATGCTGGAAGGTCGCGAGCGAGGCGAAGGCGCCCGAGTCGTCGGAGAGGACGATCTTTTTCTGGCCCGGCTCCTTCGTGAAGGGAATGAGGATGAAGCCGTCCTTCGGGTCGGGTGTGAACTTGCGCCCGTCCAGCCAGGCCGCGGCGTCCTTCACCGGTTCGCGGTTTTCGTCAAGGACGGTGAGCATGTCGCCCGCCGGGCCGGCGCGCTGGACAAGCGTGAACTGCCCTTTGCGAATGAGGGCGCGGCTCGACTTGCCGCCGCCTATGAATTCGATGATCCACGCGCCGCGCTTCCCCTTCAATTCGGGAAAATGGAAGGTGCGCCGCGTCCGGACAAACGGGTCGGCGGCGGACGTGTCCTCGGTCGTCTGGCGGTTGGCGACAAGGCCGTCCAGTTGCAGGTCCGTATTGAGCTGGCGCGGGTGCGTCAGGAACCAGGAGAGGGTGTTGACCTCGTAGACCTTGATGATGAGCTTGGGCGCGTTCTTCACGACGAGGTCGAGGTTCACATCGTCTTCCGGCGCGTGGAATTGCGTGTTCGCCGCGGCGAAATCGACGTCGACGCGGTCGCGCAACGCCTGGATTTGCGCGGGATTCAGCAGCGAGGCCCACCGCTCCTTGTCGTTCGCGCCGGAGGTCAGCATCGCCTCCGCCAGCACGGGCTTAAGCCACGACTCGCGCACATACGGAGTCCAGCGGTCCAGGTCCGGGTTCGCGGGCAGGAGGTGCAGGAAATAGTCGCGAACCAGTTCCTCGTCATTATGGATCGCCTCCGCGGTTGCCATCGCCTCCGTGAAGTCGGATTCAAGATCAGCCGCCCGTTCGTCCTGCACGTATCTCGGATTCATGTAGCGCGCGCGGCGGGGGAGTTTCAGGTATTCGAGGAAGCGCGCGGCGTCGTAAAGTCCGCGGGAGCGGTCGAACTGAAGCCGCTGGTAAAGGATATTCGCCTTCAGGGAATTGAACGCCGGCGCCAATGTGCGGACATAGGCCCAGGAGCGATCCAGCCACGCCTGGCGCTCCGCGGGGTCGAACTCGGCGTCGGCGTCCTCGCCCGGCGCAAGCTTGTGCAGCCGCGTATAGACGTACGCCTGCTCCTCGGCCAGCGACGGAATCCGTCTGGCGAGTTCGTCAAGCTGTTCCGGCAGCAGCGCGCGGTGGATGTCGAACTCGCCGAAGCCGGAGCTTTCCCGCGACTTCAAATCCTCGGCGACCAGGTCCACCAGATTCGGCGCGTCCGGCCTGCGCAGGCGCTTCAGCAGCGCGCGAACCTGTCCGGGTCTCAGCCGGGCTTTCTCGCTCACCAGCGTTTCCAGGGCGGCCTCGTCGCAGCCGCCCAGGTCATCCTCCGTGCGCAACGCCTCGTTTTCAAAGACGCCGCGGGCGATCCGCGCCTGGTCGAGAGAGGAGGGGAGATTGGGTTTCCTGTCCCTCGCCTCCTGCTGGGCGTCGAGCCGGAGATGAAGCCGGTCGCGGAGGTACGCCAGCGTCGCCCGCGGATCGGTGTCGTACGCCAGGAGCGCGCCCCGGTTCTCGATAGTGCGCCGCCTCGGGGAGTGGGGAAAACGCTTCGCCCACTGCGCCATGACGGCGGCCAGCTTTTCCTTTTGCCCCGTGTTTTGATACTGGAGGGCGTGGTAGTAATAGTAATCCTCGCTGCCGGGGATGAGTTCTTCGAGCACGGCCTCGCGATCCGGCGCGAGCGCGAATTTCTCGATGAACCCGATCTCGTTTTCGGCGCCGGCCAGCAGAGGCAGAAAAAGCAGGGCGGAAAAAAAGGAGGCTTTCATAGGACAAGAGAGTGCGCTTTCTCTCGCGGATTGCCAAAGCGTTTCTGAATCGCATAATCCTGTCCGCGCTATAAAACTCTACCGCTTCATCGAAGACGCCTGGCGGGACGGTCTCCGCGACTGGTGCCGCGCCGCGCCGGAGGCCGCGTTCCAGGGGGTTCGCAACTGGCTTGTCGTCGCGAACGCCGGGCAGGCGCATTGGCTCAAACAACGCGCCCTGCGCGATGGCGATACGCTGTTCGGCATCCGGTTCCTGCTGCCGGGATCGCTCCGTTTCGAACTCTGCGCGCTGCTCGGCGTCGGGACGCACCCGCTTGGCCGCGAGACGCTGGAGTTTCTCCTGAAGCTGGAAGACCCGGAGGCGCGCTCTCCCGGCCCGCGCCTCCACGCGCTGGAGCGGCTCCGCGCGGCGGGCTGGAAAACGCCCGCCCATCCCGCGCTGGAGCGGTCGCGGGCGTGGGGCCCGGCGCTCGACGAAGAATTGCTCTTCAAGGCCGGAATGGTCTCCGCGCCTCCGTTGCGGACGTGCTTCTTCGGATGGGACGCGGCGCATTGGGAATACCTGCCGCTGCTCGAAGCCGCCGCGCGCGCGAGCCGTTCGTGCGAAGTCTATCAATCCATGCCGCGCCCATCCGCGGAAGGTTTGCAACAGGGCTGGATCAAGGCCGTCGAAGCCCGGCTGAAAATCGCGCACGCGATCTGCCGAGGGAGCGATTTCGTTTCGCCGAACGAGGGCCTCGTCGCGCGCCTGGAAGGCGTCGACCTGGAAGCGACGGTGCAAGGGCCGCCGCGCTTTCTCGTGGGCGGCGATTGGCGGGATCATATCCTCCTCGTGCGGGACTACGTCATCGAAAAGCTCGCCGCGTCCGGCGGCGGCAGGGTTGGCATTGTGGCGCCGAGGCGCTCCCCCTCGTCGCTGGAAATCGCCCGCGTTCTCGCCGAGGCGGGCGTCGCGCTCTTCGACGAGACCGGCGGAAGGCGGGAACCTGAACCCGCCGTTCTCATACAACTCCAGATCGCGCGTTACCATCTGCTCGGGTGCGACGTCCAAGAACTCCTCGCCCTCGCCGCCCTGCTGGGTGACAACCCGGGCGGCGCGCGCCGACGGATGGAGGAGGCGTTTCAGCGCATGCAGACAAGGAACGCGCGGCTGCTCGTCCAGGCGTTCGACGAGGATGCCGGGCGGACAGGGCGGCTCGTCGAAGCGCTCGGCTCGTGGGAGGGGGAGATGACCTGGAACCAGGCGCGGGAGAAATGGGAGGACTGTTTGCGCGCGCTCGACGTCGACGCCGGGAGCCTCGAGCCGCAGTGGTCTCTCGCCGGCGGTTTGGCGGGCGGCGCGCCGATGCCGGGCGGCGTGTTTCTGGAGTACCTGGAGACGATTCTGACCGCGCCGAAATTCGAACGCATCGCCGACTCGCCTTACAGCGCCGTCGTGGTGACGACCTTCCCGCAAGCGCGCGGGCAGGCGTGGGACGGCTTGGTATTCCTCGACTCCAACGAAGGCGAATGGCCCGTGAGGCCGGAGGAAAACCCGTATCTGGACGACGCGCGCTGCCGTGAACTGAACTCCCGCAAATCCTCGCGCCACGGTTACCTGCTCGATTCCGGCGAACTGGCCGCCGTCGAGCAATCCCATTTCCTCGACTTGCTGGAAAACTGCGGCGGAGAGATCGCGTTCGCCTCCGTCTCCGCCGGCGCCTATCCCAACGAATGGGTCATCCGCGCCCTCGTCGAGAGCGGCGAACCGGCGGTCCTGGACTTCTGGCAAAACGCCCTTTCCGTCTGTCCGCGCCCGCCCGCCACGCTGCCAGGGCGCGAACGCCTCGCCTGCGTCCATGCGCGCCGCCGCGATCCGAAAATCCCGTTCGACGAATATCTTTTCAACTTCCGCGGGTCCTCCTTCGTCCCGGGCGAATGGTCCGCCACGGACTTGGACAAAGCCGCGAGGACGCCCGCCACATTCGCCATCAGGAAGATATTCGGGGCGGAATCGGCGGGCGAATTCCTCCGCGACGAACGGTCCGCGGTGGGGGGGCGCGCTCACGAATGGCTGCGCGAGGCGCTCGGCGGCGGAATCGAGTTCGCGGCCTTTCATCCCTCGGCGAGGCTTGCGGTCGCCGTCGCCGAAAGGGCGGAAACAGACCTCGCGGAACGCTTCGGACGGGAGCGGCTCGCCTTGCCGCTCTGGTGGAAATCCGCTCTCCGCAAGGCGGCCTGGAACGCCTGGCGTTGCCTTGCCGCGCTGCCCGCGGGCGGGGGATTTTTTTTGATGGAATACACACTCAACGGGGACATCGCCACCAGCGGCGGCCCGCTGAAGCTGCGCGGGCGCGTCGATCTCCTGCTCTCCGACCGTCCCGCGGTCGAAAGCGCGGCGGTTCAAGTCATCGACTTCAAGACGGGGAAGAGCAAACCGCCGACGCTTTCCCGGCTCGACAAGGGCGAGGGATTCCAGTTCGCCGCGTATTTCCTGCTCGCGAAGGAAGCGGGCGCCGCGAGTGCGAGCGTCGGAATCGTCCGGCCCGCCGGGGGATTCAGCCCCGTATTTGGGGAAGGGGATGAAATGGAACTGCGGATAAAGGCCGGCGCGCTGGCGGCCCTTCAAAGCAACCTCGACTTTGGACAACTCGGGCCGCTGGTCGCGGAATGGGGCGCCTCCGAAGACCTCCCGATGGCGACCACGCCGATCAGCCCGCGCGTCCTGGAAGCGAAAGCCGCTCTACGCGCGTTTACCGTCAGCGGTATTGATCTACGCAAAACGTAGGCTGGTACGGTTTGCCATAGAAGCCTGCGCCGTTGCCTTCGGCTTCCATGACTCCATTGGCGATTTTTTGCCAGAGGATCGGCGTCAGGCAGTCCAGCTTAAGCTTGCGCGCCCGAACCTGAATATCCGCGTGAAATTGCGAAAAATCCCGTTGGCGCGGAGCATTGTTTCAACCGCGCCTTTTTGATTGTCCGCTTCCGGAATGTCCCGCATGACCGCCGCGGTTGCATGGAAGGCGTCTTCGGTATCGCGAATCATAGCGCCCGCGTTTCTGAGATGCTGCGCCCAGAGGATCGATTGACAAACTCTGTCTTAAGCCGCCACTTTTCGTCTCGCCTTGACGGAGGAAGCGGCGCGGGTCTTCGGCTTGGCCCGGAGGTCTTTGTTCTTTCTCAGGCTGTCCTGCAGGACGCTTAGCAGATCGACCACGTTGGAGGCGGGACGCACTTTCGCCGGGGCTTCGGTTATCTGTTTGTGCTGCGCTTTCTTCTCGATGATCTCCATCACCGCCGTGCGGTATTCGTCGCGATATTTCTCCGGTTCCCACGGCGAGGTCATGCTCTCGATCAACGCCTTGGCCATGTCGAGTTCCTTCGGGTTCACTTCCTTCACTTCCGCGGGTTTCAAATCGGCGGAGAGGATTTCCTGCGCGAAGTGCATCAATTCCAGAACCAGGAACAGGCCGTCCGGTTTCACCGAGGCGAGGTGTTCGCGGTTGCTTATCACCACTTTGGCGATGCCGATCTTGCCCGTGCCCGCGAGGGCCTTGTGCAACAGGGAATAGGCCTTTTCTCCGCCCTTCCCCGCTTCGAGGAAGTACGGCTTGTAAAAATATTTGGGATCGACCTGCTCCTGGTCGACGAAATCGGTGATGTCGATGCTGTGCGTCGATTCGATGCGGACTTTCTCGAAGTCCTCCTCCGAGAGGACGACGAATTTGCCGCGTTCATACTCGTAGCCCTTTACGATTTGGTCGGCGGGAACTTCCTCGCCGTCGGCCTGGGCGACTTTCTTATACGAGATCGGGCTGAGGTCTTTGGCCCGCAGTTGCCGGAAGCTGAGCTTCTCCTCGCGCGTGGCGGGATAGACGGCTATCGGGATGTAAACCAGTCCAAAACTGATGCTGCCTTTCCAAACAGGTCTCATAATCAGGTACTTAACCTCATTTTTCTCCCGGTGGCAAGCCCGCGATATCCACGCCCACCACGCAGACGTCGTCCTGGAACTCCCCGCCGCTCGAAAATCCGCGGACTTCCGCGAGCAGGCCGTCGAGGAGCGCGGGGCATGGCTGGTTCATGCGGCGCTCGACCGCCTGTTGCAAGAGCGTCATGTCGAAAAAGACGCTGTTCGCGCCTTCTACTTCGTACAGGCCGTCGGTGAAGAGGATGATCTTGTCGCCGGGCGAGATGTCGCGCCGGGCGGTGGCGTAGGTTGTATTTTCGAGGATGCCGAGCACCGGAGGATTTCTGCCGGGAGAGCCGCCGAAGGTTTCCACCGCGCCTTCCCGGCCTGAACGGACGTGGAAGGGGGTGGGATGCCCGGCGTTGGCGAACCGGAGTTCGCCGCGAGCGTTGTCGACCAGCAGGTAGAAGGCGGAGGCGAAGAGCGGGGTCAGCGTTTGCTTGAGGATGGCGCACAGGCTTTGATTGATCGCGGTGAGGAATTTCCCCGGTTCGCTCGCGATGGAGTGAACTTCCTCGACCAGGCCACGCACGATGGCGGTCACCAGCGCCGCGCGCACGCCGTGGCCCATGACGTCGCAGATGAAGACGCCCGCGCACGTGTCCGAGAGGGCGAAGATGTCGAAGAAGTCGCCGCCCAATTCCGCGGTGGTGTGGTAGCGATGGCAGAAGCGGATCGCGCTCCGGCCTCCCGAGCCGGGCGGGAACTCGGGATACCGGGTTGGCAGGAACGCCGTCTGGAGTTCCCGCGCCATGTCGAGATCGGCTTCGAGCTGCGCGTTTTTTTCGCGCAATTCCTCGGCCTGGGTTTCGAGCGTTTCCTTCGCCTTGATCAAGGCGACGTTTTTTTGCACCGCTGTTTCATACGTGGAGAGGAGCAGGTCGATGGAATGGATCCGCTCGGAAGTCAGTTTGTATCTCTGGCCCGCGAAAAAAATCTCGGTTCCTTCCTTGCCGTGGGAGGTCTTGCGCAATTCCTGGTTCGCCAGGACGTACTGGATGCGCGAGAGCAGGAACTCCTCGTCGTACGGTTTCACGATGAAGTTGTCCGCGCCGCATTCGAGGCCCTTGAGGATGTCCTTGGGATCGGACAGGGATGTCAGGAGGATGACGGGGAGATCGCGGGTTTCCAAGCCGTCCTTTATGCGGCGGCAGAGTTCATAGCCGTCCATCTCGGGCATGTTGATGTCGCTGATGACCATGTTCGGGAGGCCCGCGTGGAGGCCCTCGAGCGCTTCGGCGCCGTTGCGCGCGGCGGTGACGCTGTAACCCTGCCGTTCGAGGATGTGCTGCAGTTTCATCGCCTGCGTGAGGCTGTCTTCGACGATGAGAATGCTCGTCATGGCGCCTGTTCCTGCAGGGGCAGGGTCAGCTTCACCCGCGCGCCGCCGCCGTCCCGGTTTGCTATCTCAATCGTCCCGCCGTGCAATTCCAGTATCTTCTTCGCGACGGTCAGCCCCAGGCCGGCGCCTTTGCCCGTCGGCTTGGTGCTGAAGAACGGCTCGAAGAGCTTGGTCAGGTTTTCTTCCGGTATCCCCGCGCCCGTGTCGAGGACTTCGACGACGATCGCCTTGTCTCCGGCCCGCACCCGTTTGCCGGAGCGGTCGCCCGCCTGGAAAGCGGCTTCTTCGAGCGTGGTCGTCTTGAGCGAGGAGCGCACCGTCAGCGCGCCGCCGTCCGGCATCGCGTGGCAGGCGTTGGTGAAGAGGTTGGCGAAGACCTGCCCGATCCTGTCGGGATCGACGTGGCAGGGCGGCAGGTTCGGCTCGAATTCCTTCACGACGGTGATGTTCGACCGAGCGATCTGGCTCGCCACCACCGCCAGGGTTTCCTCGATGACAGTGTGCAAGTCCACGCTGCCCGCCCCGGCGACGTTGAAGGCCGAGTAATCCATGAGCCCGCTGATGATGCCGTTGGCGCGGCGGACGGCTTCCTTCATTTCCGCGAGGATGACCCCGGAGTCATTATCGGCGGAACCCGGCTGGTCGGAGAGGAAGCCGATCCCCATCTCGAGGATGGCGAGCGGGTTTTTGACCTCGTGGGCCACGCCCGCCGCGAGCCGCCCCACGGATTGCAGCTTCTCGGCCTGGATCAATTGCGCCTGGGCGGCCTTCAAATCCTCGTGGGCCTTGATGAGGTCGAGGTTCGTCTGCACCGCCGTTTCATACGTGGAGAGGAGCAGGTTGAGTATCTGCAAACGGTCGGCGGTGATGACGTAGCGCTCGCCCGCGAAATAGATCGGGATGGCCGTCTCCCCGCCGCCTTCCACGCGCAACTCCTGGTTCTGGAGGATCGAGTGCAACCGCGAGAGGAGGAAGTTCTCCTCGTACGGCTTCACGACGAAGTTGTCGGCGCCGCATTCGAGGCCGCGGATGATGTCCTGCGGCGCGGAAAGCGAGGTCAGCAGCATGATCGGCACGCCGCGCAGCCCCGGGTCGGCCTTCATCCTGCGGCAGAGTTCATACCCGTCCATCTCCGGCATCTGGATGTCGCTTATGACAATGTCCGGGAGCTTGGTTTGCAGCGCTTCGAGCGCCACCCGCCCGTTGCGCGCCGCGGTGACGGCGTAGCCGTTCTTTTCCAGGATGTTTTCCAACACCATGGCCTGGGTCGGGCTGTCTTCGACGATCAAGACTTCGGTCATTTTTTTCCGGCCAGTTTTATGAGCGCATCCGCTATCTTCGCGGGCGGCAGCACGCACGCGGCGGCCCCGATCCTTATCGCTTCGCCGGGCATCCCGAAGATGACCGAGCTCTCCTTGTCCTGGGCGATGGTGAAGGCGCCCCGCTCTTTCATCAAGCCAAGTTCGCGCGCCCCGTCCTTGCCCATGCCCGTGAGCAGGACTCCCGCGGCCTTGTCGCCATAGACTTCCGCGACGGAGCGGAAAAGATAGGAGACCGAGGGGCAGAGGCCGTTCTCGGACTCGTCCTTCGCCAGGTTGATGTATCCCTGGCTTCTTAACCCCATCTGGAAGCCGTCCGGCGCGAGGTACGCATGGCCGGGCAGCAGGCGTTCGCCATGGGAGGCGATGCGGATGGGCAGCGCGCAACCGCGCGAAAGCCATTCCGCCATCCCCCGGATGAATCCCGTCGCGATGTGTTGCACTATCATAATGGGAACTTCAAATCCGACCGGCAGCCGCTCCAGGATCGCATGGAGCGCAACCGGCCCGCCGGTGGAAGCGCCGATGGCCGCCAGCTTTATTTCCTCCCGCGGCTTCACTTCCGCGGGCGGCGCCTGTTTCAGCGGCGTTTCCATACCAGGGCGCGCCCACCGCTTCACCACCTTGACCTCCGCCATGAGCCGGATGGTTTGGAGCAGCTTTCGAGCCGAGGCGTCGTATTCCGGTCCGAAACCTGCGGGCTTTTCGACGATCGCCAGCGCCCCGGCCTCCAGGGTCCGGAAGGTCATGTCGACATCCGCGTGCCGCGAACTGGCGGTGACGACGACAATCGGCGCCGGCATCGTTTCCATGATGCGCCGGGCCGTTTCGAACCCGTCCATCTTGGGCATGTGGATGTCCATCGTGATGACATCCGGCTTTTGCGCGGGAAGCTTTCGCAGCGCCTCCTCCCCGTCCGAAGCCGCGCCGACAACTTCCATGCCGGGGTCCGATTCCAGGATGTGGACGAGCAGTTCCCGCGCGACGGCGGAGTCCTCCACGACGAACACCTTGAGCGGGTCGCTCATAACAGCCTGCCGAGCACCTCCAGCAGATTGCTCTGGTCGAAACTGCTTTTGACGAGATAGGCGTTCGCGCCCACGTCGATGCCGCGCTCGCGGTCTTCCCGCGACTCCCTGGCCGTCACCAGCACCACGGGCAGCTCGGCCAGTTTCTTCTCGCCCCGGATGCGCGCCGTGAGGTCGAAGCCGTTCATCCTCGGCATATCGACGTCCGAGACGACCGCCGCGAAATCGCCGGACTTGAGAGCCGTGAGCGCATCGATGCCGTCGACGGAAGTGGTGACTTCGTAACCCGCCGATTCCAGGATGTTCTTCAGCAACATCCGCGAGGTGATCGAATCCTCGGCGATGAGCACCGACTTGTTCACGACCTCGACCGGCGCCGGGCCCGCCTGCTGCCGCGGAGCCGCCGCCGAGCGCTTGGCGGATTGCACGAGGTCGGCGGGGTTCAGTATGACCGCCGCTTTCCCGGAGGCGAGGATGGTGGCCCCGCCGATGTTGCGGACGCGCACCAGCGGCTGCCCGAGCGGCTTTACCAACACCTCCTGCTCGCCCAGAACGTCGCCCACTTCAAATCCGAGGCGTTCCTGGAGCACGGTTACGATGACGACGGAAAGATATGCGGGCGGCTCCGGCTCCGGCTTGGACGGCATCTGAAGGACTTCGCCCAGCCGCGCGAGCGCCAGCGCCCTGCCGTCCAGCGCGATGGTTTCCCTGTTCTCGACCGTCCTGATCTCCTCCCGTTTCACCCGTATGATCCGCTCCACGTTCGCCGCGGGTATCACGAATGTCTCTCCGCACGTTCTCGCCACGATCCCCTTGAACGTCGCCAGCGTCACCGGCAGAACCATCCTGAAAGTCGTCCCGGCCAGCGGCTTCGTTTCGATCCTGATCCTGCCGTCGAGTTTCTCGACTTTTTCGCGGACGATCGCCATCCCCAGCCCGCGCCCCGATATCTCGGTGATGATCGGGCTGGTCGACAACCCCGATTGAAAGATGAGCGCCACGCTTTCCTCTTCGTTGAGCTGCCGGGCGGCTTCCTCGCTCAAGACGCCGTTCTTCACGGCGACGGCTCTTATCTGGGCGGGGTCGATGCCGCAGCCGTCGTCGGCGATGAGTATTTCGACCTTGTTGCTTTCGCGCTGCTCGACCGAGAGCCGCAACGTCGCCCGCGCGGGCTTGCCGCCCGCGACCCGCGCGCCGGGCTTCTCGATTCCGTGGTCGACGGCGTTGCGGATAAGGTGGATGAGAGGGTCTTTCATCTCCTCGAGGATGCGCTTGTCGATCTCGATGTCTCCGCCGGTCATGACCAATTCCACCTCCTTGTTCAAGTCCCGCGAAAGGTCGCGCACCAGCCTCGGGAACAGGGCGAGCAAGGTGGAGAAGGGGAGCATGATGAGCCGCTTGGAATCGGCAAGGAGTTCGTCGACCATGCCGCCCGCGGCCCGCCGGTCTTGATCCGTGGTCTTGGCGAGCACGGAGAGTTTTGCTTGCAGGGCCTTTATATAACCGTGGTTCCAGTCAAGGAATTCCACCAGCGGCGCGGCGGGCGATTCCTCCTTCGCCAAAGCCGCGCGCAAGTTCCGCAGGTTGCGGTTCGCCCTGGCCCATTCCCGCTCCCACGCTTCCAGGGAGTTGTAAAGATCGCGCAAATCCGCGGCGCGCTGCCCGGCGGTCAGTTTCAACCCCAGCATTTCCTCCGCCTTGCGCACCAGGGAGTCGAGACGCGCCGTGGAAATCCTGACCGTCGCCGCGCCGGGCCGTTCGTGTTCGACCGGCGGCGGCGCCGGAGGGTGCTGCGCGACGGGCTCGCTCTTGACGTCCGGAGCGGGCTGCGCCTCCGGTTCTTTGGCGGCGGGAGAACCGCCCAGCAACGCGCTGATCGCGTCTACGGAGCGGTTGAGGGAATCGAAAGACGCGGGCGAGGAATCAACCCCCTGCGTCTTCCAGGCCGCGAAGACGCTTTCCAGCTTCTGGCAGAGCGCCTCGACGTCGGTCCGCCCGACGGAACGCGCGGCGCCCTTCAGGCTATGCGCTTCGCGGAAGATGCTTTCCACCCAATCCTTCGGGCTGGAGCCGGGAGCCATTTTTTCCAGTTCCAACAGGAGGGAGGAGATCGTCTGAAGATGCTCCTCCGCCTCCACGCTGAAGGCCGCCATGAGCTTCTTCTGGAATTCCTCCTCGTTCATGCGACGTGATACCGCTCGGCCACCTGCTTCAGGCCCTGCCCGAGTTCGTTGAGTTTTCTCGCCGAAGCCTCCAACTCGCGGGCGTTCTCGACGTTTTGCTCGCTCGCTCCCTTTATATGGTCCATGGCCTGCACCACTTGATCCATCCCCGCCAGTTGCTGCTGGCTGGAAGCGGCTATCTGCATCGCCGCCTGCGAAGCCTGGTCGATGGCCTGCGCCAGGGTCATGATCGACGACCCCGCTTGCGAGGATTGGCGCATGCCCTCTTCGACCGCCTTGCTCCCCTGTTCGGTGGCCATGACCGCTTCGCCGGACGCCTTCTGGATCTCGCCTAAAATATTGCGCACCTGCTTGGTGGCTTGTTTGGATTGGTCGGCCAGGAATTTCACTTCTTCCGCGACGACGGCGAATCCCTTGCCTTGCTCGCCCGCCTTGGCCGCTTCGATCGCGGCGTTGACGGCGAGGAGATTCGATTGCTGCGAAAGGTCCTCGACCGCGGCGATGATCTCCCCGATTGCCTGGCTCTGCTCGGTCAGCCGCACCATGCTCTCGCCGATCAATTCCATCTGCTCGCGTATCCGCTCCATCCCGCCGAGCATCTCCTCGGTGGATTTCCTTCCGCCCTCCGAAGTCCGCGCCGCGGTCCCGGCGCTCTTGGCGACGTGCTGCGCTTTGTCGCTGGAAAGCTGGGTCGTCTGCCGCACCTCGGTTATGGTCGATGTCGTTTCGGTCACGGCGGTCGCCGTGTTGGTGGCCGTCTCCGTGAGTTGCACGGCGGAGTTGAGGATGCTCTCCGAGGAGGCGCCCAGAACGGCCATGCCTTCCCGAATCTGTCGCAGGACGCTGGCAAGGTCGCCCGTCCGATCCTCGATCCTTGCCTCAAGGGTCGAATGCGCGGTCAGGAGCGCCTCCGCGGCGCGGTCGCGCTCGGTCTCCTTGGCGTCGAGCGAGAGCGAGTTGCTCCACACCGTCGCCGTGATGATGACCATGGTCATCACCACGAAGAGGGCGAAGGCCAGGGTCGGGTCGCTGGGGTTCGCCCGGGCGGAGATGAACCAGCCGAGAAGGAGCGGCACGAATATGATGACGGGCAGCGTGTTGCGCAGCATGGCGCCGCCGGCGCTCTCGGCATTGGCGCGCGCCATGAGGCCGCGCCCCGGTTCATGAAGGAGGATGGCGAGGGAATAGAAGATGAAGCAAAGGGACGTATGCAACGCCATCGGGATTTTGCCCGTCATCCGGTAAAGCGAGGTGGTCCCGTAGATATACCCAATGAGCGCCACCAGGGATATCCACATGGTGAGAAGCGCGATGAATTGCGAGAGGAAGGCGTGTTTCCGAAAATCGAAAGCCGCGAGCAGCAGCGCCATGCCCGCGAGGATGAAGTTGAACGCGGTGTTGGGCGCCATGCGATTCGGCACGACGGAACCCAGCGCCAGCTTGTCGCTGAAAAGAACCTGGTCGACCCCCGGCACGTCGAAAAGGATCGCGGCCAGGGCGAGCAACCCGCCCGCGGCGATGGCGAAACCCACGGCCATGACGACGGTGCGGCGCACCGGCGGGCAATCCGGGCGCAGGAGCAGCAGGCAGACGGAACCCGAGAGGAAATTGACGGCGGAGAGGGGATTCATCGCCACCAGACCGGGCACGATCCGCTTCAGCGTTTCGGTGTCCGATATCCAGCCCGCCAGAACGGCGGAAGCGATGGCCGCGGTGAAGAAGGCGAGCATCTTGGAAATCCCCTGCAACCACGTCACGCGACGCGTGACTGTTTCGGAGGGATTGGCCGCCACCGGGGGGAGAGTATCCGAAATCGCGCCGCGTGTCATTCCTTCGCCGCCTCGTCGTTCACCACGATGCCTTTGTCACAAAGAATCCGCGTTACGTCGAGCACCACCAGGCCTTCGGCGGTGACGCCCCGCACGTAACTCTCCTCGATGCCCGCCAGGGTCGGGAGCGAGGCCTGGAGCGCATCGAGGCTCAGGGAGCGGACTTCGCCGATGGCGTCGGCCAGGATGCCGGTCTCCATCCCGCCCACATGCACCACGATGACTTTGTTCATATCCGAAAACCCCCGTTCCGGCAGCCGGAAAAAAGCTTTCAGGTCGATGACGGTCAATATCTGCCCGCGGAGATTCACCATGCCCTTGATAAAGCGCGGCGTGCAGGGAATCGGCGTTATGTCGCGCAGAGGATAAACCTCGCGGATGTGCGCGAGATCGATGGCGTACTTCTCGTAGGCGAGATCGAACTCCAGCACCGTGAGGCTGTCGATCTCCTCCTGCGGACGTTCGGGCTCGCGGGCGAGTTCGCGCGCCCGCTCCTCCATGAGTTGCCTTTCCTCCTCGGAGAGTTCGCTCACTTCTTCTCCTTCATCGATTGTATGATCTCCAGCAACCGCCCGGCGGTGATGCCTTCGGCCTCCGGCAGCGGCTCGTGCGGGGGCTTTTTCCGCAACAGTTCCAGCGCATTCTCAAAATGTCTGGCCGCGGATTCGCACGCCCGCCGCCGCAGGATGTTTCCCAACGCGAAATGCGCGACCACGAATCCCGGGTCGAGATAAAGCGCCCGCTTCAGGGAAACGACGGCTTCCTCCGGCGCCCCTTGTTCCTGGAGGATGACGCCGCGCAGGTAGTGATTCGCGGGCAGGAGCCGGTCCGCCGAGATGGCCTTGTCGCAGAGCACGAGCGCCCCCGCGAGGTCGCCCCGGTTCGCCGCCGACCGCGCCTGGCTTGCAAGCGCCGGTGTGGGGGCGGGCGTCGCCGGGCGCGGCGCGCGTTTCGCCTCGATTGCCTTGATCTCCTGGACGCGCGGCGGCGGGGACGGCGGCTGCTCCATGAAGGACGGCCGCGGCGGAGCCTCCCCGGCCTTCAATTTGCGATACAGGATTGCGCCGGGAAGATTCCCGGGAACCAGCGGCGCGAACAAATCCGCGGAAGACTCGCTGGGACCGGCGATGAACCAGCCGCCCTCCACCAGCGAACGGGCGAATTTTTCCGCCGCCAGGCGCGCCTTGCCCGGGGAGAAATACATCAGCACGTTGCGGCAGAAAATCACATCCATCGCGTTCGTGTTGTTGGCCAGCGCGGGATAAACGTCCTCCGCCAGATTCAGGGAGCCGAACGTCACCAGGTTCCTGATCCCGGGCAGGATTTCAAAACGCCCCGCGCTCTTCTCCACGAAGTATTTTCGTTTCATCGCCTCGGGCGTCTCGCGAAACGACCATTGCCCGTACACGCCCTCGGAAGCCTTCCGGAGAAATGCGGGGTTGATGTCGGTCGCAAGGATCGTCACCCCCCAATGCGCAATATCGGGCAGGAGGCGGCTGAGAAGGATGGCCACGCTGTAAGGCTCCTCCCCGGTGCAACACCCCGCGCACCAGATTCGCACGCGCTGCTGGCCCTCTCCGCGCCGGGACTGGATAAGATTTGGCAGCACCTCCTTTTCCAGCGCGTCAAAGACCCCCGGGTCGCGGAAGAAATACGTCTCTCCCACCGTGAGGCTGCCCGCCAGCGTCTCGACCTGTTCCTTGGTGAGGGGCGACGCCATCAACTTGCGGATGCAGGACTCCGCGCTTCCGGTTCCAAAATCATGGGCGGCCGCCGTCATGCCCCGCTCCAGGTCCGCCAGGCGGTTGCTCGGGAAATAGAGGCCCGTCTGCTCCTCCACAAAGCGGCTGAAGCGCGTGAGCAGCGTCTCGGGGATGCAGGCGGGCATTTTCTGTTGGTTCAGCGCAGAGCCGCGTCCAGGGCGGCCTCCTCCTCCAGCGAAAGAAACTTCGCCAGATCGTATATGAAAATGATGCCGTCCGCCAGCTTTGCCGCGCCCTCGACCCCGCCCGGCAGCAATTCCTTCGCCGCCGGCGCCGTCTCGCCGTTCCACTCCGCCACGTCGTCAACCTCATCCACCAGCAGGCAGACCGTGCGCCTGCCGGCCTCCGCGATCAGGAGCCGGTCCGTCGAGCAAACCTCGCGTTCCTGGAGCCCGAGCCGCCGCCGCGGGCTGAACACCGGCAGGATCTCCCCCTGCACGTTCACCAACCCCAGGACAACTTCGGGCGCATTCGGCAGCGGAGTCACGGCCACCGCGCGCAAAGCCCTCCGCACCGTGGAAATGCCCAGGCCGAATCTCCGGCCTTCGACGGTGAATACGACGATTGTTTCCCCGGCTGCTTGAGGAAGGATGTCTGTCTGCCCCATGAAATTTATATCGGGATGCGACAAACATGCCTCTTGCGCGGCTTTCAGACAACAAGGATATAGCCCGATGGACATCCTTCGCGAAATTTCCTTCGAGTGCCCCTGGTGCGGCGAAGGGAACGCGCTCGCCGTCGACACTTCCCAGGGCGGCTATTCGACCATCGAGGATTGCACCGTCTGTTGCCGCCCCATGCAACTGGCCCTCGAATGCGAACCGGGCGAAGTGACCGGCGTGGAAGTCTCCATTCCATGAGGCGCATCCGGCTTCTCATCGCGCTCTTCATCGCGGGTCTGGTCGTCAGCGGGCTGACCGCTTTCCCTCTCCTCATGGAGGTAAACCTGCTCTGCCGCTTTTTGGACGGCAACCATTCCGGCGTGGCCTCGTGGATTCTTCGCGTCCGGGAAGGGCTTGCGGTTACGTATGCGCATTATCCCTTCATGGCCTATGGCACCGATTGGCTGGCATTCGGGCATCTAACCATCGCACTGTTCTTCATCGGCCCGCTGATCGACCCGGTCAGGAACATCTGGGTCTTGCGCGCGGGCCTCATCGCGTGCGCCGCCGTCATCCCGTTGGCGTTGCTGTGCGGCTCCCTGCGCGGAATACCCTTCTACTGGCGGCTCATCGACTGCTCCTTCGGAATCGTCGGCGCGATCCCCCTATGGATGGCCCTGCGCCTGATCAAGACGCCGGTTCTCCACCGGCGGTGAGCTTGCGAAGCCTTTGGATGAAAACCGCGCAGCAGACAATGCCGAGGATGGGGCATAAAGCCACCGCCGGCCAGTAGCCGAAGTGCTCGTAAATGGGAACGAGCGGCCCCCAGATGCCGACCTCCTTCTCCGCGCCGATTTCCAGTTGGTGCAAATCGTAGCCGGCCCATACCGTCAACGCGGGGAAGGCGATCGCGGAAAACCACAGCATCCGGCGAAAGAAAAGAATCTGCACGGGAACGGGAGCGCGGTCGGGGATCGTGGTGACCACGGAATCCGCCGGAGTCCGCCGCGCCTTCCAGAAATTGAACAAGCTCAAGAACAGGCAAACCCCGGTCGACGCATAACAGAAATGCCGCCCCCAGTTATCGACATCGGGAGCGAAAGAAAAGCCGGCAAAACCGAGCGCCAGCGCGAAAAAACCTCCCGCGCGCACCAGGCAAAGCCTGCGAATCGGCGTCTCAAAAAAGCTCATTTTCGGCCTTGAATATGCCTTGACAACAAACCGCGGGTCGATGCAAAAAAATGAATGACCAAACATCCCCGGATTGAGTTGGACGCTTCCAGGCTTCTCGGTTTCAAACAGTCGAAGGAGGCGCGCGCGGGGCGCCTTGCCGGTCACCAAGCCAAGGTCTGCGGCATCTCGGCTCCCGAGCCTTCCACCTGGGTGGAGCTTTTGTTGGGATTTTTGATGCTCGGATTTTTCGCTCTGCGCGGCCATCTCCAGAAAAAGAAAACCCAGCCGGACCCAGCGCCTCTTTCACCGAAACAGGTTCATTGAGTCTGCATGACTTCGAGCCGGACGCTGACCGCGTTCGTTTCCTTGATGCCCGCATGCGCGGCCATCTGGATCAAAGTCTGCGTTATGTCATCGAACAGCTTGAAGCGCACATCCCCGTCGCATCGGAACCCGTCGCGGCGTTTCTGACCCGGTTGGGAAGCGGGCCCTTCCCGCCCCTCACCTTCGCCATCTACGGCGACCTGGTCTTTGCCATCGACCGCGACGACCTGGAGGAGGCCCAACGCTTGCTCCATCTCCTGCTCGGCCAACGGCCCCACGCCGGTGGATTGCAGATACGGGAACTGGGCGACCGCGCCACCGATGAAAACGCCGGCCGCTATGCCCGCTACATCGACACCGACCGCGACCTTCCCCTTGCGCTTACCCCGCCCTCGCGCAGGTCCGTCCCTCATTGCCGGCGCACAATCGAGGAAGCGCTCGCCCTTTTGAACGCGGAGGACCCCGGACTCTCCGCGGAAATCCGGGAATTGCTGCGCGAGATCATCCTTTGCGGAGACGGCGCCGCGCCGGGCGAATTTTCATTTGGCGGCGCGTCCAGCTTCATGCTTTGGGGAGCGGTCGCAATCAACGCCGGCAGGCGCAAGGACAACATCGGGATGCTGCAAATGCTGGCGCACGAAAGCGCGCACAACTTGCTATTCGCCCTATGTCCGGACCAACCGCTGTTGAACAACGACCCGGGAGAGCGTTATCCATCGCCGCTCAGAGCCGACCTCCGCCCCTTGGAAGGCATCTACCATGCAACATTTGTCTGTGCCCGAATGCACCGGGCCCTGAGTCGTCTCGCTCAAAGCCGCGGCCTCTCTTCCGGGCAAAAAGCGGAAGTGGAAAAAGCCGCCGACCGCAACGCCGGAGCCTTTGCGTCGGGAATGACAACGCTGGACAACCACGCCGACTTCACCGACCCCGGCCGCGCAATCATCGAAAGCGCCCGCGCCTACATGATCTCCGGCTGAGGCTCCCGCGAGGCATCGCACGAATTTGCAAGTCGCCGCGTCGTGATCGAAGCCGGCCTGTGGGTTTTCCGCATTGATGGGAATCCCTCCTTGGGGATGCCATGAGGATAATTTACGGTTCAAAGGGCAAGGCGGCTCATGCTGCTCGCCGCTGATACAAACGTCCTTGTCGATCTCGCGGTAATTGATACTACCCCGCGTCCGACTTGCCCGCAAACCGGTTGCTCTGGCTTAGCGCCAACGCGCGAGCTTTGCCCTTCGGGCTCGCGCTGCCGCAACCTTCGCTTTCGCGATTTGCGGACAAGTCTCAGCCCCTTGGCACGCGTGCACCATTCCTGCGGGCAGAAGAAACACTGAAAGCAAAATGGCAACGCTGTGGAACCAATCCTGCGGCGGCGCATCCCCTGTCCTGGCGATCCCGTCCTCCAATCGAGTAAGACATGCGGGCCGTTTTTTCCACGAGACGGCGCTGTCACGAGACGACCACGCGCAGGAACGCACGCCCTCCGGGCTGGAAATGTGACAGTCCGAGTGTGACACTCCCGGACGAGAACCGCGTTTTACCTGGTGGGTTGGCTGGGACTCGAACCCAGGACCAATGCCTTAAAAGGGCACTGCTCTACCAGCTGAGCTACCAACCCCTCTCCAAAACGCCCGCCCATCTACGGCATTCGACGGGCGTGTTTACTTAAGGCATCCCCCGGTTTGAGACAAGAAATAATGATTCGCGGGGCGCCCTCAACTGCGCCAATGTCTTCCGGTTAATGACCCGGTTGAAGAAGATGTCCCTCCTGCGCGGGGGCGCGGTCCTGGCGGCGCTGGCCGTTGCCGGGGTTTTTGCAACCCGGTTTTTTGCCGGGCACAAGATCGATCCCAAGTTGACTGCGCCGGTCCTGGCGATCCGGCGGATTCAGTCGAAGCCGGTTTTTTATACGCCCGCCGCTCGCGAGTTCCTGGTTTCCTTGCGGCCCGATCTGCTTGTTCCAGATGACAAGAGGTTCGCGGAGGCGCTTCAGAATCCGGCGCTTTTCCGCCAGATCGACCGGCGGGAGCATTTCGATACGGTGTTGCTGGCGGGGGATTTGAATCCGTTCCGCCCGCTGCTGAAGCATCTGCTGGAGACGCAGGATTTTTCTCTCGTGTATCTCGACCACGCGAGCCTCCTTTTCCGCCGCGCGCCGGTTCGCAAATGGTCGCCGGATGATTTCGAGGCGATCCGGGCGAATTTCTCGGGCGAGCCGGCGTGGGAGGAGGCGGAGTTTCTGGCGCAGGCGGCGGGGCGGTTGCTGGCGGTGAACGAGCCGGCGCTGGCGAAGCGCTGTCTCGACGAGGCGCTGGAGAAGGATAACAAGAGCGTGGCGGCGTGGACGCAGGCCGGTTATTACGCGGAGCGGCTGGCGCATTGGGACGAGGCGCTGACGGACGCCGATACGGCGCTGGCGGTCCAGGCGGATTACCAGCCGGCGATGGTGCTCCGCGCGCAGGCGCTCTTTGCGACGAAGCGCTTCGACGCCGCGTATGACGTGACGGGAACGCTGGTGGAACAGGCGCCGAAGGACCCGTCCATCCTTTTCCTTCACGCCCGTGTGGCGCACCAGGACCATGCTTATGTGAGCGAGATCGCGGCTCTGAAGGCGTTGATCGATCTCGCGGAGAAGCAGGGGCAGCCGCTTTCCGGTTACCGGATTTATCTCGGCCAGGCTTACGCCTCGGCGGGGCAGGCGCAGCCGTCCGTCGATGTATTTGAGAAGGTGCTCGAAGACCCGGCGATAAGCGCCGACCAGCGGGCTTATGTCCGGGAGTCGATCGCCAGGATCCGCGGCAGGGTTGGCGGGCTGCGCTGAAGCGCGTTACTCGGCGACCTTGCCCCCGCGGATTCGCAGGATGCGCCGGGTGCGGCGCGCGAGGTCGAGATCGTGCGTCACGAGGACGAGCGTGGTTCCGTGCGCGGCGTTGAGTTCGAAGATCATTTCCGTGATGGGGAGGCTGGTTTCCGCGTCGAGGTTGCCGGTGGGTTCGTCCGCGAAAAGAATTGCCGGGCGGTTGATGAAGGCGCGGGCCAGCGCGGCGCGCTGTTGTTCGCCGCCGGAAAGTTGCGCGGGGTAGTGCGCCATGCGATCCGCCAGGCCGACCCGGCGCAGGAGGTCTTCGGCGGCGGGGCGGATGGCGCTCTGCCGCCCGCGAAGTTCCAGCGGGACCATGACGTTCTCCAAAGCCGTGAGGGTGGGGATGAGTTGGAAATTCTGGAAAACGAAGCCGACGTGGCGGTTGCGGATGGCGGCGCGTTGGTCCTCACCGAGGCCGCCCAGGTCGCTTCCCGCGAGGCGGACGGCTCCCGACGTGGGGCTGTCGAGTCCGGCGCAAAGGCCGAGGAGCGTGCTCTTGCCGCTGCCGGACGGGCCGACGACCGCGCAAGTCGAACCCGCGTCGAGGGCGAAGGAAACGTCGCTCAAGACCGTGAGGCTGCCGTACCGCCTCGTCAGGGAGCGGACTTCGAGGATCGGACCGTTCCCGCTTGCCGCGGGCCCGGGATGCGCTTTGTTTCCAGTCTGGTGAATATCCGGCGTCTCCATCTCGCGGCATTTCTTACGGCGCTTCTGCTGGCCGCGCAAATCGCGCCTGGGCAATCGGCGTCCCGGAACGTCGTGGTTCTGGGCGACAGCATCGCCGCCGGGTACGGCGTGGGGCCGGCCGCGGCCTTCCCCGCGCTGCTCCAGGAGAAGATCGACGCCGCGCACATGGACGCCAAGGTCGTCAACGCCGGCGTGAGCGGGGACACCACCGCCGACGGGTTGCGGCGTTTGAAATGGGTGTTAAAGACGCGGATCGACGTGCTCGTCCTCGAACTGGGAGCGAATGACGGCTTGCGGGGATTGCCGGTGCAGGGCACGCGGGACAATCTCCAGGCGATCATCGACGAAGTGCGCGGGCGCTACCCGGCGGCGCGGATAGTCATTTCGGGGATGCGGCTCCCGCCGAATTTCGGAGACGCCTACGCGGAGGCGTTTCGCCGCATTTTCGCCGACCTCGCGGCGAAGAACGGCGCGGCGCTTGTCCCGTTTCTGCTGGAGGGGGTGGGGGGCGACCCCGCTTTGAACCAGGACGACCGGATTCATCCCAACGTCGAAGGGCACAAGATCGTCGCCGGCGTTGTATGGAAGATATTGCTCCCCGTATTGGAAGAGAAGCACCGCGGATAGCTGGGTGATTGTTCCGCCGCAAATCAAGTGGCCTCAAAGAGCCGGATGGTTGCCATCGGGGAGGCAGGCAGAGGCAAAGAAATCATTTCGGTGCGCAAGCTGCACAGCAGATGACTTGAAGCCCGGGGCGGAATCGGCTATTTTTCCAGGATGGCTGACGTTTCTGGTCGCGTAATAAGAAAGCAGGTGGCCGCGGGATCGAAGAGCGAACGCAATGCCGTATGTCTGGATACCGGCGCAAAATATTTCATCTTGCGGCGCCAGCGCGGAAATCCCTTTCACGATGAGGAGTTGGAGAAGCTTGTCGGGAAACAGGTTCGCGCCGTCGGCAGCGAAATCGGAGGAGGCGCCTTTTTGGCGTCCGCTATCGAGGTCGTTCCGGCTTAGAGCGTGACACGCTCAAGGGGCGAGGGCGTCGTTTCTTTTCTCTCCGTCCGGCGGGGCCAACGGTTTGCGGTTGGGAATGTTTCGCGTGGCGGCTTTGAGCAGTCTTATATAGGCGGCGCGGGGGATTTCAATCGCGCCGAAGCTTTCGAGGTGCGGCGTTAGCCATTGGACCTCGAGCAGACGGAAGCCGCTTGCCCGAAGCGTTTCCACGAGGAAGTGCAGCGCGACTTTCGAGGCGTCGGTGACGAAGTGGAACATCGATTCCCCAAAAAACGCCGCGCCCAGGCTGACGCCGTAAAGCCCGCCCGCGAGCTTTCCTTCCCGCCACGCCTCGAAGGAGTGGGCGTGGCCGAGCCGGTGCAGGTTGCAATACGTCCGGATGATCTCCTCGCTGATCCACGTCTCCTCGCGCGCGGCGCATTCGCGGATGACGGCCTCGAAATCGGCGTTGACGCGCAGTTCGAAGAGGTTCTTGCGAAGGGCGCGCCGCAGGCCGTGGGGGATGTGGAAGCTTTCCAGCGGGATGATGGCGCGCGGGTCGGGCGAGAACCAGCCGAGTTCGCCGTTTTCCATCGCCATGGGGAAGACGCCCGAGCGGTAGCCTTCCAAGAGAACATCGGCGGGGATCATGCCGCGAATTTTCCGCGGTTTTTGTTTGTAAATCGGCGGGGAGTCTGGCAACTCCGCTTATGACCCAGACGGAAGCGTTTCATGGCTCGAAAATCGTCATTCTCGATTTCGGGTCGCAATATACGCAAGTCATCGCGCGGCGCATCCGCGAGTGCCAGGTTTATTCGCAGATACTCCCTTTCGACACGAAGGCCGCCGAAATCGCGAAGGCGGGTGCGCGGGGCGTCATCCTCTCGGGCGGCCCGGCCAGCGTTTATGGAAAAAGGGCGCCGCACAGCGATCCCGCGCTCTTTGAACTTGGCGTCCCGGTGCTGGGCATTTGTTACGGGGTGCAGCTCATGGCGCACCAGCTTGGCGGGAAGGTCGAGCATTCCGAACGGCGGGAATATGGCGCGAGCGAGTTGCGCGCGGATGCCGGGTGCGACCTCTTTCGCGGGTTGCCCGACAAGTTCGATGTCTGGAACAGCCACGCCGACAAGCTGACGAAGCTGCCGAACGGGTTCCGCTCGGTTGGCAAAACGGACAACTCGGATTTCGCCGCCATCGAGCAGCCGGAGAAGCGGCTTTACGGACTCCAGTTTCATCCCGAGGTGGCGCACACGCCGCGCGGGAAGGAGATCCTGCAAAATTTCCTGTACCATATCTGCGGTTGCAAGACGGATTGGACGATGGGTTCCTTCATCGACCAGACGTGCGAGGAGATTCGCCGCCAGGCGGGGGAGGATCACGTGGTGCTGGGCCTGAGCGGAGGCGTCGATTCTTCCGTGGCGGCGGCCTTGCTGCACAAGGCGATCGGCGACCAGTTGACTTGCATCTTCGTGAACAACGGCCTGCTCCGCGCGCGCGAGGCGGATACGGTGCGGAAGGTCTTCGGCGAGAATTTTCACATGAAGCTGAAATACGTGGAGGCTTCCGCGCGGTTCCTCAAGCGGTTGAAGGGCGTGCGCGATCCTGAACGGAAGCGAAAGATCATCGGCGCCGAATTCGTGAAGGTGTTCGAGAAGGCCGCGCGGGAATTGCGGAAAAAGGGGAAGACGCGGTTCCGGTATCTGGCGCAGGGGACGCTCTACCCGGATGTCATCGAGAGCGTGTCGATCTCGGGGAACCCCTCCGCGCTCATCAAGAGCCACCATAACGTCGGCGGCCTGCCGAAGCGGATGAAATTCAAGCTCATCGAGCCGCTGCGCCAGCTCTTCAAGGACGAGGTGCGGCAGGTCGGCTCGCAACTCGGGCTGCCGCACGAGATCGTATTCCGCCAGCCGTTTCCCGGACCGGGTCTCGCGGTGCGCATCCTGGGCGAGGTCACCCCCGGGCGGCTCCGCATCCTGCGCGACGCGGATGAGATCGTCCTGAGCGAGATGAAGGCCTCCGAGTGGTATTACCGGGTGTGGCAATCCTTCGCCGTGCTGCTGCCGGTGCGCTCGGTGGGGGTGATGGGCGACGAGCGGACGTATGAGAACACCATCGCGCTGCGGGTCGTCGAGAGCCAGGACGGCATGACGGCGGATTGGGTACGGCTGCCGTATGACGTGCTGGCGCGCATCGCGAGTCGCGTCATCAACGAGGTCAAGGGCGTCAACCGCGTCTGTTACGACGTCTCGAGCAAACCGCCGAGCACCATCGAGTGGGAGTGAGTTAGGCCGGGCGGTAGCGTTCGGCGAGGTAGCTGCCGCCTGATCCGGCGATGCCCGTAATAAGCGCGCGCTTGATAGGCTGCCGGTCTGTAGCTTGGGGACGTAATTTCGGCGCCGTCATGAAACGTGCTGAATTCAGCACGATACAAACCGTGACCGCCTTTACGGTCAAGCGCCGAATTCGGCACGGATGGACAATCCCCGCAACATGATCGGCCCCCAATTGCGAAGGATCCGCGATAGTCTAGCCGGGGGATTTCGCAACCCAAGCTGGCGGAAGCTTTGCAGCGAAAAGGCTGGGACATATCGCGGGATACGCTGGGCAAAGATCGAGGGCCGAAGCCGGTGGGTTTTCGATTTCGAGTTGGTATTCCTTGCCGAAGTCTTAAAGGTCGGAATCGCCGACCTGTTTCCGGGTCGAGCTTTGAAGGAGCAGGCGGGGGACTATATCTCTCGCTTGGAAAGGCGGCTTTCCTGAGCCCTCGCAAGGCTAACTAAGGCATATTCCGCTTCATTAACGCTCGAACCTCCTGCACAATGCGCGCAGATGAGGCGCGCGATCTATCCGGGCAGTTTTGATCCCGTCACGCACGGCCACCTGGATGTGATCGAGCGCGCCGCGCGGCTTTTTGACGAGGTTATCGTCGCGGTCGCCTTCAACGAGGCCAAGAAGGCTCTCTTTACCATAGATGAGCGGCTGGAGTTCCTTCGCCGGACGGCGGGCGGCGTCCCGAATGTCACCATCGCCCGGTTCGATACGTTGCTGGTCGATTTCGCGCGCGAGCGGGGAGCGAGCGCCGTCATACGCGGGTTGCGCGCGGTGTCGGACTTCGAGTTCGAGTTCCAGATGGCGCTCATGAACCGGAAGCTCGACGCCTCCGTGGAGACGATCTTCCTCATGCCGAAGGAGGATTTCACCTATCTCAGTTCGCGCATCGTGAAGGAGATCGCCCGTTTGGGTGGAAGTGTGGACGCTTTTGTGCCAAGTTCCGTTGCGGCAGCTTTACGGCGGAGGTTTCCTTCGCCGCGCGCGGAGGAGGAGGACGGCCATGAAGATTCATCTTAGACAGATTCCCGTTGAGGGGCTTCATCTTGAAGGCGTCGAGGAGCCGGCGGTGCTCGACATCCACGAGCCGGACATCCTGTCGGCGGCGCCGATACGGTATGCGCTCGACCTGGGGCTCACGGCGGAGGGCCTCTTCGCCACCGGCTCGCTTGAGACGGAGATCGGCCTGCGGTGCGTCCGCTGCCTGGAGGCGTTCCAGTATCCGATAAGGGTGGACGATTTCGCGGCGCAGGTGGAGTTGACGGGGGCTGAAACGGTGGACTTGACTCCCTCCGTACGGGAGGATATTCTCCTGACCCTGCCGGCCCATCCGCGGTGTGATTGGAATGGGGCGAAGGTTTGCCGGGGCGCGGGGGAGTGGACCGGCGGCGAGGGCGGTAAACCCACGGAGCGGGAGGCCGACGCCTGGGAGGCGCTGGACAAGTTGAGAGTCAAATAAGCGAGCAGTAACTATTTTTCCATTATGGGAGTCCCCAAACGTAAAACTTCGAAGATGCGTCTCCGGACGCGCAAAGCGGCCAACCGCTGGCACGCCCCGCAGTTGGTCAAGTGCGCCCAATGCGGCAGTCGCGTTCCGGCCCACGTCGCGTGTCCGACGTGCGGCTACTACAAGGGTCGGCAGGTATTGACCATCGAGGCGGCTTAGAGCCTGTCATGCACTTTTGTCCGCGTTCCCCGGGAGGCGCTGTTGTAGAGGCGGCTGTGTCAGCCGCCTTGGCTGTTGTAGAGGCGGCTGTGTCAGCCGCCTTGGCGCCGAAGAGGGAAGGCAGGCGGCAAGGAATACAACGAAGAGCGCGGCAATGGCGGTGAATTTCTCCGACAGGCCATGAAGATAGCCCTCGATGCCATGGGCGGCGACTTCGCGCCCAAGAACACCGTCGAAGGCGCGGCGCTGGCCCTGCGCGAGTTTCCGAAGATAACAAAGCTCTTCCTCGTCGGCGACAAGGCCCGCGTGGAGGCCGAGCTTACCCGCCTGGCGTTCAGCGATCCGCGCATCGAGATCGTCCACGCCTCGCAGGTTGTCGAGATGAGCGACGGCGCCGTCGAAGCCGTGCGGCGCAAGAAGGATTCCTCCGTCAGCCGCGCGGTCGATCTCGTCAAGAAAGGGGATGCCGACGCGCTTGTCAGCGCCGGGCATACGGGCGCGGCGGTAGCGGCCACCACCATCAAGCTGCGCACCCTGCCGGGCGTCGAACGGCCGGGGATCGCCTCCGTCATGCCGACGGAGAGCAACGTGTTCGTCCTGATCGACGCCGGCGCGAATATCGACGCGCGCCCCATCCACCTGTTGCAATACGCCATCATGGGCGCGGTTTATTCGAGGCACGTTCTCGGGTATCCGAACCCTTCCATAGGATTGATGTCCATCGGCGGCGAGGATGTGAAGGGGAGCGATTTCACGAAGGACGTCTTCAAGCTCCTCAAGGCCAGTTCGCTCAATTTCCGCGGAAACGTCGAGGGGCACGACCTCTTTGAGAATCCGGTGGAGGTCGTCCTTTGCGACGGCTTCGTGGGCAACGTCGTATTGAAGACTTCGGAAGCCATCGCCCACGCCATTTTTAGCTGGCTGAAGAACGAGATAAAGAAAAGCCCGGTGCGCGTGGCCGGCGCCATCCTGGCCAAGGGGGCGTTCAAGACCCTCAAGAAGAAGACCAACTACGAGGAGTACGGCGGAAGCCCCTTGCTTGGAGTCAATGGAATCTGCATCATAGCGCACGGATCGAGCACTCCCCTCGCGATCAAGAACGCCATCCGGGTGGCGGCGGAATCGATTGCGCAGCAGATCAATCCGCATATTATCAAGGAAATAGCACGTTATCATGACGAAGGCGCCCCAGCCTCGCAGCCCGCGGCTGCACACACCGAAACGTAGCGTCTCCATCGTGGGGACTGGCAGTTACGTCCCGGAGCGCGTCGTGACCAACGCCGATCTCGAAAAGCTCGTCGAGACCAGCGACGAGTGGATTGTGACCCGCACCGGCATTCGCGAGCGCCGCATCGCCGCCGCGGATGAATACACCAGCGACATGGGAGCGAAGGCCGCGCAAGCCGCCATGGACCAGGCGGGCATAGGCCCCGAAGAGATCGACCTCATCCTCGTCGCCACCGTCTCGCCGGACATGGCGTTCCCTTCCACCGCCTGTTTCGTCCAGAAGATCATCGGGGCGAAGAACGCGGCGTGCTTCGATATTTCGGCCGCCTGCTCCGGGTTTCTTTACGCCATCGAGATAGCCCAGCAGTTCATCATGAGCCAGACGTACAACACCGTGCTCGTCATCGGCTCCGAAAAGCTGAGCACCCTCGTTGACTGGACGGACCGCAACACTTGCGTCCTCTTCGGCGACGGCGCGGGCGCGGCGATCCTCCGCAACCGGAAAGGGGCGCACGGCGTCATCACGACCTACATGGGGAGCGACGGGGATTTCTCGGACATCCTGCTCATGCCTGGCGGCGGCTGCCGCGTGCCGATAACGAAAGATAACGTCGAGCAAAGGTTGAACACCATCAAGATGAGCGGCAAGGAGGTCTATAAACAAGCCGTTAACGTCATGTTAAAGGCCGCCCAGACCGCCCTCAGCCAGGCGGGATTGAAGTCCGAGGACCTCGCGTGCATCATCCCGCACCAGGCGAATGTCCGCATCATCGAAGCCATCGCGGAGCGGATGAACGTGCCGATGGACAGATTCTTCATCAACCTGGAAAGGTACGGCAACACCTCGGCGGCGTCGGTCGCCGTGGCGCTGGACGAAGCGAATCGCAGCGGGCGTATGAAGATCGGCGACTACGTGCTCTTGATCGTGTTTGGCGGGGGATTGACCTGGGCCAGCTCGGTAATCCAGTGGTAGTCGACACCCACGCCCATCTCGACTTCCCGGAATTCGAAGCGGACCTCCCGCAAGTCCTGGAACGAGCCGCCGCGGCGGGGATCGGGCGCGTCATAACCATCGGCACCTCCGTCGAGGGGAGCGGGCGCGCTCTCGCCATCGCCAACACGTATCCGAATGTCGACGCCGTCATCGGCGTCCATCCCACTTCGGCGGAAGAAGCGCCGGACGACTTCGTAACCCGGCTTGCGGAGATGGCGGCGGACCCGCGCGTCGTGGCGCTGGGCGAGACGGGGCTGGATTACCACCGCGAGTCTTTCGACAAGGAGAAGCAGGCGCGGGTGTTCCGGCGGCAGCTCGACCTCGCCTGCGAGTTGAAGCTGAACGTCGTCATCCACCAGCGCGACGCCTGGGAGGACACGCTCGCGATACTCCGGCCATACTCGAAAGACCTCCGCGCGGTCTTCCACTGCTTTGGAAACAGCATTGCGCAGGCGGAGGAGGTGTTCAGCCTCGGGCACCTCATCTCCTTCACGGGCATCGTCACTTTCAAGAATGCGGGCGTGGTGAAGGACAACGCCAAAAACGTCCCGCCCGACCGCTATATGGTGGAGACGGATTGCCCCTTTCTCGCGCCAGATCCCTTCCGCGGCCGGCGTTGCGAACCCGCGCACACGCGCCGCGTGGTCGAGGTGATCGCCGCCCTGCGCGGGGAATCCGTCGAGCGGGTGGAAGCCCAAAGCACGCGCAACGCCGCCGGCTTTTTCCACGGGCTCTAAATGGACGATTCGCACAACCATTCCTTCGTCTTCCAGGATACCAGGGGAAAACGCTGGCCCCGCTTGCGGAGGGTTTTGCTGCTGGGCGGCATCGTGCTGTTTCTGGGGCTGGTGGTCTTTGTCCAATCGCTCTTCGTGAAACCCCAGTTCCGGCTGCCGCCCGCCGTCCGCAATCTCAAGGGGCAGTTGAAGGCGCTTCAGGAAACCCAGAAGCCGCGCATGACCGACCACGCGGCGACGTGGCTGAAGTTCCGCCTCTCGCAAGCCTCCCAGGACAGGCTGGAGAAATTGCACGAGTTCAATCATCCGCGGCCCGCGAAGAACATCTCGGAAATCCGGCTCGGGTTCTACGCGAACTTCGACGACGACGCCTACAACGACCTGGAGGCGCACGGGAATCTCCTGACGCACCTGAGCGAGGAATCGATGACCGTGATGGACGGCGCGGGGAGGCTGAACATCGAGGAAGACCCGCGCGTGGTGAAGCTCGCCGCGGCCAAGGGCGTCACGCTCATGCCGCTGTTGAACAACATCCTGGCGGACAAATGGCTGCCCGAAGCGGTTGAAAATCTCGCCAACGGCCCCGATGCGGTCAGGCGGAGCTTCATCGCCGCGCTCATCGCGCACCTGGATTCCATCAAGGCCGGCGGCGTGGTCATCGACTGGGAGCAGATTGACCCCACCTATCGCAAGAGCCTCTCGGACTTCCTCATCGAGATCGCGGATGAACTCCACAAGACCGACCGGGAGCTCTGGCTGGAAGTGCCGATGGGCGACGACTTCAAGACCTTCGACCTGGACCGGCTGGCGGACAGCGTGGACCGGTTCGTCGCCGCCTTGTGCGATGAAAACTCGGAGATCGATCCGCCCGGCCCGCTGGCTTCCCAAAGCTGGTTCGAAGGGTGGCTCAAAGTCCTGCCCGACTACGGCGAGGCCGGCCAGTGGATCGGCGTCATCGGCGCGCGCGGCTACGACTGGACGGAGGGAAAGCCGAAGGCGGAGACGATCAGCTTCCCGGACGCGATGAGCCGCGCGGCGTACGCGGGCGTCAAGGGCGTCTCCATCCAGGCGCCGAATTACAACCCCGGCTATTCGTACCAGGAGCCGGAAGGAAAACACACCGTCTGGTTCCTGGACGCGATCACTTTCTTGAACCAGTTGCGGGCGGTGCGCGGCGCGAAACTGGGGGGCGTGGCGGTCGACCGGCTCGGCTCCGAAGACCCGCGGATATGGGACGTGCTGACGCTCGACAACATCAACGCCCTCTCGAAATCGGCCGCCGTCAATCTCGAAAAGCTCACCACCGCCGACACCGTGACGAACGTCGGGCAGGGCGAGATGGTCACGGTCGATCTTGCCAGCAAGGACGGCATGCGGATGCTCGGGCCGGAGACGGAAGGCCACGCCACCGTGACGTATGACGATTTCCCCATCTACCCGATCCTCTATCACGAAGGAGGCGGCAAGGAGAATGAGGTGACCCTGACCTTTGACGACGGCCCCGACCCGAAGTGGACGCCGCAAGTCCTGGACATCCTCAAGCAAAGGGGGATCAAGGCCACCTTCTTCCTGGTGGGATTGAACGCGGAGAGTTATCCCGGCCTGGTCCGGCGGATCGTGGAGGAGGGCCACGAGATCGGCAACCACACGTACACGCACGCCAACCTCGCGACGATGTCCGACGTCCAGATCGAACTCGAACTCAACGCCACCCAGCTTCTCATCGAAAGCATCACGGGGCGTTCCACGGCGCTCTGCCGCCCGCCGTACGCGGCGGACTCCCGTCCCACGAGCCTCGCGGAGTTGAGGCCGCTGAGCATCCTCCAGGACAAGCTCGGCTATCTCATCGTCATGGAAAACATCGACCCCGAGGATTGGGCGCGGCCCGGCACGGACGTCATAGTGCAGCGCGTCAAGGACCTGCGCGCGCGGGGCAACATCATCCTCCTGCACGACGCGGGCGGGAACCGTTCGCAGACGGTGGCGGCCCTGCCGAGGATCATCGATTTCCTGCAGGCGCGCGGCGACGACATCATCTCGCTGAGCGATCTCCTGGACATGAAGCGCGACGACGTCATGCCTCCGGTCAGGAAGGGCGAGCGGGGCATGACCCGGTTCGTGAGCGGCGCGGGCTTCCGCATCCTGCACGACGTGGAGATATTCAGTTGGGCGTTCATGATCGCCGCCACGGCGCTCATCGTCGTGCGGACGATCCTGGTGGGCATCCTCGCGTACCGGCATCACGGCAGGAGCGCGCCCGCCGGCGAGGCCCCCTATGCGCCGCCGCTTTCCATCCTCATAGCCGCCTACAACGAGGAGAAAGTCATCAAGGCGACGCTCCGCTCCGTCGTGGACACCGACTACCCCGGGCCGTTCGAGGTCATCGTCGTCGATGACGGCTCCACGGACCAGACCGCCGCGGAAGTCGCGAAAGCCGCGTTCGTGGACAAGCGAATCCGCCTAGTGAAGCAGCGTAACGGGGGCAAGGCCGCGGCGCTCCAAACCGCCGTCCTGGAGGCGAAACACGACATCTTTGTATTCCTCGACGCGGATACGCATTTCGAACGCACCACGCTCGCCCGGCTGGTGCGGCCTTTGCGCGGGGAAAACGCGGGCGCCGTCTCCGGCCACGCGCGGGTGGGCAATTTGCGAACCTTCATCGCCCGGTGCCAGTCGCTCGAATACGTCTGCGGCTTCAATCTCGACCGCCGCGCTTACGCGGAGTGGGATTGCATAACCGTCGTGCCGGGGGCGATCAGCGCGCTGAAACGGTCCGCCCTCGCGGCGGCCGGCGGGTTCTCGCTCGACACGCTCGCGGAGGACACCGACCTGACGCTGAGCCTCCATCGCAACGGCTACAAGATCGACTACGTGGCCGACGCCGTCGCGTGGACGGAGGCCCCGGAAACCATACGGGGCCTCGCGCGGCAGCGGTTCCGGTGGGCGTACGGCACGTTGCAATGCCTTTGGAAACACCGCGACCTCGTTTTCAACACCCAGTTCAAGGCGCTCGGCTGGTTCAGCCTGCCGAGCGTCTGGTTTTTCCAGATCATCCTTGTCGCCATCACGCCCGTCGTCGATAACCTCCTGATCATTTCCCTGCTCTTCGGCTGGGGCGGCGTCATGTGGTATTACTTCGTCACCTTCCTCGGCATGGACCTTCTGCTTGCCATGATCGCGTGCCATCTCGACGGCGTGAAACTCCGCAACGCCCTGACCATCGTCCCCATGCGCCTGCTGTACCGCCCCCTGCTGAGCTGGGTCATATGGCGGGCGATCTTCCGCGCCACCAAGGGCGCTTTCGTCACCTGGGGCAAACTGGAGCGCACCGCCTCCCTGCCCATGCAGGCTTCGTGATGAGGCGCGCCCGGCTTGCCCTGTTGCTTTTCCTCGCCGCCGCGGGCTGCGGGAAGAAGGAAGCGCCGCCCGTTTCCGGCCCGGTGACGCTCGGCGTCCCCAAGGAGGGCGCTTACGCCGGCGCATACATTGAATTTGGCGACAAGGAGGACGATGTCACGCTCGAGGGCATCGAGGACTTCGAGAATCTCGTCGGCAAACACCAGGCCATCATCGCTTCGTCCAGCTATTGGGGGGAGCAGTCGTTCCCCGCGGAAAATGTGAAACTCATCTTCCGGCACGGCTCCATCCCGCTTGTTTTCTGGTCGCCCTGGAACCGTCCTTACGAGGAAGACCAGGGGCCGGACAAGTTCAGCCTCAACAACATCGCCGACGGGAAATGGGACGCCTATATCGACATGTGGGGCGAGGCCGCGCACGCCTTCGGCAAGCCGATGATCGTCTCCTTCGGCAACGAGATGAATGGAAGCTGGTTTCCCTGGTCAGGCGGGTGGTATCACGGGAATCAGCCGATCCCCGGCACGAAGCCCGTGCGCTACCAGGGGCCGGAGCTTTTCAAGCGCGCTTACCGGCGCGTCGTGGATCGCGTCCGGGCGAAGGGCGGCACGAATGTCCTGTGGGTCTTCCATGTGATGAATTACTCCTACCCGCAGGATACCTGGAACATGTGCGCCCAATATTACCCGGGGCCCGACTATGTCGATTGGCTCGGCCTCAGCGTGTATGGCGAGCAATATTTGGACGACCCCTGGGAGGAAAACTTCGCGCCGCTGCTCGACTGGCCGTACGAGGAAATCTGCCAACTCGACCCGAAGAAACCGATCATGCTGACCGAATGGAGCATCGGCGAATACCCCATGCACGGGAGCAAGGCGAAATTCATGAAAGGCGCCTTCGCGAACATGAAGGAAAAGTCGCGCCTGAAAGCCGCCATCTACTGGCACGAACGCTGGGAGAATGAGGATGATTCCTACAGCAATCTCCGGGTGAATTCCTCGCCCGAATCGCTCGCCGTCTTCCAGGAGGCGATGCGCGATCCGTTCTGGCTGGGATACCCGATCCTGGAGCCCGTCCCGGGAAAATAGCGGTCTTTTTTTTGAGCGGATTAGCGGTCGCTCTGTCTGATAAACCGATGAATCCGCGTCTATTGACGGCGTTCTGCCTCCTCTTGCCCCTCTGCCTCCGCGCGGATGTCGATCCCGCCACGGAGCCGTCCGTGGTTGCCGTGGGCAAGGTCTGGCCCGCCGTCGTCAATATCAACACGGAGCGGATCGTCCAGAGCAGTTACCAGAACCCGTACGACCAGTTCTTCAACCAATTCTTCGGCGGGCCGATGCGTCCGCCCCGCCAGTTGCGCCAGCGGGTGCGGAGCCTCGGTTCCGGGTTCCTCGTCGACGCCGCCGGCTACATCGTGACGAATGAACACGTGGTCGAGCGCGCCGCCGATCTTAAAATCCAGGTCACCACTTCGGATGGAAAGACGTATCCCGCCCGCTACGTCTCCGGCGACCCGACGGCCGATCTGGCGCTCATCAAGATCGACGCGGGGAAACCGCTCCCGTTCATCAGTCTCAAGGACACTTCGCCGAACATGCTGGGGCAGACCGTCCTGGTGCTCGGGAACCCGCTCGGCTACGGCCTCGCCGTCAGCCGCGGCATCCTCAGCGCCCTGAACCGGACGGTGACGCTGGATGAAATGGAATACCGGCATCTCGTCCAGACCGACGCGGCCATCAACCCCGGAAACAGCGGCGGCCCGCTCATCGACCTCTCCGGCAAACTGATCGGCGTCAGTTCCGTGAAGATGGCCTACACGCCCCAGGGCGTCCCGACGCAAGGGCTCGGGTTCGGCATTCCCGCCGACGTCGTCCGCGAGAAAGTGCGGCAATTCATGCAGGGCGGGCCCGCCGCCAAGGTCGCCGCGCAATCGGCCGCGGCCCGCTTCTACGGGTTGAAAATCCAGGACTTGACGCCGGTTCTCACGGAGCTGCTCGGCTACGTCGCGAACGGGCGCGGCGTCCTCATCGCGGACGTGGAGGACGGCAGCCCGGCGGAGACCGCGGGTTTGAAACGCGGGCTTGTCATTTACAAGGTGGGCGACCATGATGTCGCCAACTCCAGGCAGATGGAGGAGCTCTTGGCGGAAGTAACCCCGGGGACCGTGGCCGATTTTGAGATCGGCGTCGTAAAACGATCCGGCGACCGGTTCTTCCAGGAAGTGCGGACCGTCAGCCTGACGGCCAGGTAATGACGGCAGTTGTAAATGATCAAAGTTGAAGGTTTAACAAAACGGTACGGTGGTTTTACCGCCATCGACGACATAAGTTTCGAGGTCGGCAAGGGCGAGATCGTCGGCTTCCTCGGGCCGAACGGCGCGGGGAAGAGCACCACCATGCGCATCCTCTCCAGCTTCATGCCCGCCACCTCCGGGCGCGCGTCCATCGCCGGGTTCGACGTCTTTGAAAAATCGCTCGAAGCGCGCGCGCATCTCGGCTATCTGCCGGAGAACGTCCCGCTCTATACCGACATGCGGGTCACCGAATACCTCAATTACCGCGCCGCCATCAAGGGAGTGAAAGGCCGCCGCGTCAGGGAGCGGGTCGGCGACGTGAAGGAGCTGTGCAGCCTCAGGGACGTGGAGAACAAGATCATCGGCACGCTCTCAAAAGGGTACCGCCAGCGGGTCGGCCTGGCCGATGCGCTCGTCCACGACCCCGATCTCCTCATCCTGGACGAACCGACCATCGGCCTTGACCCGAACCAGATCCGGCAGGTGCGCGAACTCATCAAGAATCTCGGCAAACACCACACCATCCTCATCTCCACGCACATCCTTCCCGAGGTCGAGATGACTTGCAGCCGCGTCATCATCATCAACAAGGGGAAGATCGAGGCTTCCGATACGCCCAAGAACCTGGTGGATCGCATCCGCACTTCCGGCGGCATCCGCCTCGAGGCCAACACGGGCGCCGACTCGGGCGTCGAGCAACTTGCCGAGATAACCGGAGTGAAGGATGTCGCGGTGGAAAACCAGGGCGACTGGAAGGTGTTCACCCTGCGCACCGAGGCGAACTCCGACCTGCGGGAGGAAGTCGCCAGGCTGGCCGGCGAACGCCGCTGGGCCGTGCGCGAGCTTGCCCGCAGCAAAGCCACGCTCGAAGACGTCTTCGTAGAAATAACCCACGCCGACGCATGAGAACATTCGCCATCCTCTTCCTGCGCGAGGTGAAAGCCTTTTTCTACACGCCCATCGCGTACGTGGTGCTCTTCTATTTCCTCATCCTCACCGGATTCAACTTCTACTCCGAAGTCATGATCCTCAATCGCGGCCCCGTCGAGATCACCGTGGTCGAAGCCTTCTTCGACACCGTCATTTTCTGGTTCTCCTACGTCCTGATTTTTCCGCTCATCACCATGCGGCTCTTTTCCGATGAATTTCGCATGGGCACCTTCGAGACGCTGACGACCGCCCCCGTTCGCGACTGGCAGGTCGTCCTTTCCAAATTCTTTGGCGCGCTCTTTTTCTACGTCGTCCTCTGGCTGCCGAGCCTCCTTTATTTCGTCGTCTTCCAATGGGTCGCCCGTTCCGACGCCGCGCGCTCGCCGGGTTCGTATTGGGGCGCCTACGCGCTCCTGCTCCTCATGGGGTGCTTCTATATATCCATCGGCTGCCTCGCCTCCGTTCTCACCAAGGACCAGATCAACGCCGCCGTCATCTCCTTCACCAGCATCACCCTCTGGTTCTTCGCCGGCTTGCTGACCTTCATCTTCGGCGTCACCGCGCCGGTTTTTAAGGACATCATCTCCTACATCTCCGCGGTCGAGCACATGTCGGATTTCTCCAAGGGCATTCTCGATTCGCGCCCGCTCGTTTGGTACACGAGCATGACGATCCTCATGCTCATCCTGACGTGCCACGTCTTCCAGTACCGGAAGTGGAAAGCTTAAGAAATGGCGGCGATCAAACGTTTCCAGATCGGGTTCAACGTCGTTTTACAAGTGGCGTTGCTGGTTTTCATCATCGGGATGGTCAACTACCTTTCCTTCAACCACTTCAAGCGGTGGGACTTTTCCAGGGACAAGAAATACGCCCTCTCCGAGACGACGAAATCCCTCCTCCAACACCTCAAGAAACCGGCGAAGATATTCGTCTTCTTCTCGCCGAACACGGAGGTCTACGGCGACGTCGTCAACCTCCTGAAGGAAGTCCAGTACGGCGCGGGCAAGAACGTCGAGATAGAGTACATCGACCCGTTCCGCAACTTCACGCGCGCCCGGCAGCTTCAGGACAAATACAAATTCGGCGCGAATGAGAACGTCATCATCGTCGACTACGACGGGCGCACGAAATTCGTCAACGCCTCCGACATCGTCGACGTCGACAACAGCGGCGCCGAGTACGGCCAGCCGCCCCGCGTGACGGCGTTCAAGGGCGAGCAGGGGCTGGCCAGCGCGCTGCTGGAAGTCAGCGAGGCCGCGCAGAACAACGTCTTTTACCTCACCGGCCAGGGCGAGCCCGATCTCGCCGGCGACGATTTCTCCAACGCGAAGACCCTCATCGAACGGCAGAACATCAAACTCTCCGCGCTCAATCTCATGAACGTCGACGCCGCGCCCAAGGACGCGAAAGCCATCCTGGTGATGCACGCGAAGTACGATCCCTCCGAACGCGAGATCAAGCTCCTGCGCGACTATTGGGAAAAGAAAGGCCGGGTCATGATCCTGCTCGACCCGGCTTCGTCCACGCCGAAGCTCGCAGCCTTCCTCCAGGAACTCGGCGTCAAGCCCAACGGGGATCGCGTATTGAAGACCGTCGATCTCGGCCCGCTGGGGAAGGGGGTTTTGCGGCAGGTGCCCGGGATCTTCATGGCGGGCAGCCCCGTCACCAAGCGGTTGCACGACGCCAACGCCCTTTTCCTCGGCGACACCGAATCGCTCACGCTCAACACACAGGCCGTCGAGCAGGCGGGCGTCCACCTTCAGCCGCTCATCCAGGCGGGCGAAGGGTTCTGGGGCGAGACGAACTTCGAGGGCGACGACATCTTCTTCGACGCCAAGCGGGACTTCGCCGCGCCGCTCACGCTCGCCGTCTCGGTTGAAAAAGGCGCCGTCAACGATACCAGCGTCGATTCCTCGCGAATGCTCGTTGTCGGCAACTCCGACTTCCTCACCGGCGAAGGCCTCACGCAAGTGAATCTCGACTTCGCCTTGAGCGGCCTGAACTGGCTCCTCGACAGGCAGGAACTCACCGGCATCTCGCCGAAGGTCGCCAACCTCTTCACCCTCAACCTCACCGAAGCGCAGACCAGCCGCATGCTGCTCATCGTCGTCATCATCATCCCGTCCGTCGCCGCGCTCTTCGGGCTGCTGGTCATCTGGCGCCGGCGGCACTAAGATGAAACCGCGCACCACCCTTCTTCTTCTGCTCGTCGCGGGCGGCCTGTTCGCCTTCATCAAGCTCTACGAGAGCAAGCAGCCCACCACCCGCGAAGCCGCCGAGCGCGACCAGTACGTCGTCAGCTTCGACCGCGACAAAGTCACCGGCGTCGACATCGCCAACAAGGAGGACAGGATCGAGATTCGCAAGCAGGGCGGCGATTGGCGCCTCCAAAAGCCGGTCGTGGACCGCGCCGACAATTCCGCGGTCGAGCAGCTCCTCGACTCCATCGAACACCTGCGCAAGGACACCGCGCTCGACGAAAAAAACGGCGAGGACCAGATGAAGGAATTCGGCCTCACGCACTCCCAGTTGCGCGTCAAGATACTGGCCCCCATCGGCCCGCCGGAGATCCTTCTCGGCAACGACGCCGCGGTCGACGGCAAGACGTATCTCGGCATCGACCGTTCAAAGACCGTCTACGTCGCGGACAGCTCCATCAAGACGCAACTCTCCAAGAAGGCCGACGACTTCCGCGACCACCGCGTCACCTCGCTGGACGCAACCCAGGTAAACAAAATCATCCTCGGGCAGATCGAGGCGGAGAAAGTCCAGGATCACTGGCAGCTTCGCAAACCGATCAACGCGCGCGGCGACGACCAGAAAATTAACGACCTCATCGCGCAGATCATCAACACGCGCATCGACAGCTTCGTCCCCGGCAAAGGCAATCCCGTCGCATACGGCCTGGCCGAACCCGCGATAACCGTGAGTCTTTTCAACCCCGCCGTAAAAGACCCCGAAGTCCTGGAGCTTGGCAACAGGGAGAAGGACAAAGTCTACGCCCGCCTCGCCGCGCGCAACGCCATTTGCCTCCTGCCAAAAACGGTTCAGGACGCAGTCGCCAAAAAGCCGAACGACCTGCGCGACCGGCATCTCCTTCGCCTGAACCTCGACATAGTGGATCGCGTCAACGTGGAACCCGCGGGCAAGGAAAAGATAGTCCTCGCGCGCAAAGAGGAGGCCTGGGAGATCAAGAGCCTCAATAACCGCCCCGCCAACGCAACCGCCGTGAAAGGCCTGGCGGGCGCCTTGCAGGACGAGACCGTCACCGCCTTCGTCGCGGACGTCTCCGCGGAACTCGCCAAATATGGCCTCGACAAGCCGCAAATGAAAGTGACGTTCAGTTCCTACGCCTCTTCCAACACCCCGGAAAGCGCGGCGGGCGAGCGTCCCGTCGAAACCGTCTCCTTCGGCAAAATCGAGGGCGACAACGTCTACGCCCGCCTCGAAAACGAACCCTTCATCGTCTCCGTCAAAAAGACGATCCTCGACTCTATCTACCCGGACGCCACGCAATGGCAGGACCTCGCCATCTACAAACTCAAGCCCGAGGAGATAACCGCCCTTGACGTAACCAGGCCCGGCCAGTCCGAAATCGCGCTGGAACGCGCCAAAGGCGTCTGGAAACTGACGAAAGGCCCAGCCCCCCTCAACGACGCCAATGTGCAATCGTTCTGCAACACGTTCGCCGGCCTCCATGCCGTGCGGTGGCTCGCCCCCGGCCAACCCGTTATTCCATCGCTGACGGTAGCGGCCGCCGCGGGCAAGACCGCGATTAAGTTAAATATCGGGCAACCCGTCGCCGACATGTGGGTCGCCACAGCCGAAGGCTTGCCCGGGACATTCCTGCTGAGCAAGCCGGATGTGGAAGCCCTTCAGCTTCCCCTGGCGGGCGCTCCCAAGCCGGCGCCGTCCGTGTCGGGGACGATGCCGTAAAAGCGGTTTTACCCGGGGTTGTAGAGGCGGCTGTGCCAGCCGCCTAAGACCTGGAACGGTGCGTCGGCTCCCGCTCCAGGCGGCTGGCACAGCCGCCTCTACAACTCTACAACGGCAACGACGCCGCGTGCATGACAAAGCTCACTTCTTCAACGGCAGGGTGAGACGTGTGACGAGCGCGCCGGCTTCATGGGCGGGCGTCCAGGTCCCGCCGTGGGCCGCGAGGACTTGCCGCACATGGAAGAGACCCAGGCCCAGGCCGCCGCGCCGTTTGCTCATGAAGGGCGCGCCCCAGTCCGCCGTCTCGACAGGCCCGGATTTTTCCTCGCGCAGTTCCAGGATGAGATGACCGGCGTCGCTGCTCGCGTCGAATGCAATCGCCTTGCCTTTCTCGTGTTGCTGGAAGGCGTTCTCGAATAGTTCGCGCACGGCTCCCCAAAGCCGTTCGATGTCCACTTCCACAAGTTCGCCTGCCAGTTTCTCCGTCCATTTGACGAGAGGCATTTCTTCGGGATGAAGCTTTATGAGCCGTTCCCGCACCTCGTGCAAAAGGATGTTCGCCTCCAGGTCGATGGGGTTCATCGAGAGGCTTCCGAGGGCGGCGGACACCCCCTGCAAGAGTTTCGTGGTGTTGAGAACCATCGCGCGGAGTTTTTTCAGTTCCCCGGCTATCTCCGGGTCCGCGTTCAGTTCGGTTATGAAAGAGGCTTCCAGGTCGATCGCGTTCAAGCCGTTGCGCACGTCGTGGGAAAGCTGGCGGGTGAACGCGACCACGCGCGGCCACGGCACGAGCAACTCCTCCGAATCCTTTGACATGGCCGAAATGCTAAGGCGGGCCGAATGTATCCTCGCCGGGAGTGGCGCCGGCTTTCCTGACGGCCCCGCCGTTTGCCGCAAGGTGGGTGAGGATGTGATAGACGTCTTCCGCGTCCGCGTTTAATCCGGCGGCGATATCCGCCGCCGTCGCGGGCGCGGTGAGGGCCTTCACGACGCGCTGCTGCAAGTCGATGATGCGTGTCGCGGCTTTCTTCCCGGCTTCGACGCCCGGCTGGTGGTACGCGTTGACATTCACGAGGGTGGCGTAGAAACCGACCGCCCTTTCATACAGGGCTATCAATGCGCCGACGGTATAAGCCGTCACTTCCGGCAGGCTGATGGTGATGGAATCCCGCCCGCCTTCATAAAGAGCCGCCCGCGTCCCGCGCAGGAAACCCTGGAGGTAATCGCCGCTGGTGATGCCCGGCTCGACTTCCGAGGAAGCGGTCGCGCGGTCCTTCCGCACTTCGATGAAGGTGACGAAAAAATTCAGGACGCCTTCGCGCAGTTGCTGTACATAAGCGTGCTGGTCGGTCGAGCCTTTGTTTCCATAGACCGCGATGCCCTGGTTGACGGTCTTGCCGTCGAGGTCTTTCTCTTTCCCCAGCGATTCCATGACGAGTTGCTGGAGGTATTTGCTGAAGAGCATGAGCCGATCCTTATAAGGGAGGACGACCATGTCTTTCGCGCCCTTGCCGTCGCCCGCGTAATACCACATGAGCGCCACGAGCATGGCGGCGTTCTTCGCCGTATCGTGGACGCGCGTCTTCCCGTCCATCGCCGCGGCGCCGGCGAGGAAGGCGTCGACATCCAGCCCTTGCAACGCGGCGGGCACGAGGCCGACCGCGCTCATGACCGAAGTGCGCCCGCCGACCCAATCCCACATCGGGAAGCGCTTCAGCCATTTTTGCGAGGAAGCGGTGCGATCCAACTCGCTATCCTTGCCCGTGACGGCGACGAAATGCGCCGGGGGGTTCAGCCCGGCGGAGCGGAATTTCGCCTGCGCTTCGAGCATGCCGTTGCGCGTCTCCTTGGTGCCGCCGGACTTGGAGATGACGACGGCCAGCGTTTGGGGCAGCCGGTCTTTGATCGCCGCGAGCACCTTGTCCATGCCGTCGGGGTCGGTGTTGTCGAGGAAATGAATGCGCATCGGATCACGCGCGCCCCCCAGCGCGTCGGCGATGAACTGCGGCCCCAGCGCCGACCCGCCGATTCCGATCAGCAGGATGTCCGTGAACGGCTTGCCGTCCGGCGCCGCGATCTCGCCGCGATGCACCGCCGAGGTGAAAGACTTGATGGCGGCCAGGGTCTCCTCGATCTCCCCGCGCAACGCCGCGTCCGGCGCGAGTTCAGGCGCTCGCAGCCAGTAATGGCCGACCATCCGGTTCTCGTCCGGGTTCGCGATCGCGCCCGCCTCCAGCTCGTCCATGCGTTTGAAGGCGAGTTCGCATTGGGGCCGCATCTTTTCCAGGAAGCCGTCGGGGAACCGCATCCGGCTGATGTCGAAGGAAAAACCGAGGTCGTCGTATTGGAGGGAATACTTTTGAAACCGTTCCCAGAGAGAGGGTGAGGGGGTCATGTTCCAATGAGACAAAAAAACCGCTGGAAAGGAAACATCATTCGCATCCCTTGAAAAATCGGCGTGGAGGGCGAGCTTGCCGGGATGATGAAGCGGCGCTCCTTCCTCCAGATGCTCGGCGGCGCGACGGCGGGCATCCTCCTCGTCTCGCGGGGGAACGCCTCCGACAGGCTCGGCCGGCTTCTGCCGCAACGGAAGCTTGGCCGCACGGGCGAGGCGGTGACGATGCTCGGCGTGGGCGGCTGGCACATAGGGCGCATGAACGAGCGCGACGCCCAGGAAACGATCGAAACCGCTCTCGCGGGCGGCGTCCGGTTCTTCGATTCCTGCGAGTCGTATCAGGACGGCGGCAGCGAAAGCCGCCTGGGACGGCTGCTGACCCCAAAATATCGCGACATCATATTCCTGATGACGAAGACCGACGCGAAGGACGCCGCCTCCGTTCGCAAAAGCCTCGACGCAACCTTGCGCCGGATGAACACCGATCACCTCGATCTCTGGCAGATGCACGAGATGACCACCGTCGGCGACGTGGAAAACCGCCTGAAAAACGGAGTGCTCGACGCTTTGCTGGAAGCCAGGGCCGCGGGCAAGATCCGCCACATCGGCTTCACCGGCCACACCGACCCCGATACCCACCTCCATTTGCTCGCGGAAAAGGGAGCCGTCTTCGAGACGGTCCAAATGCCCGTGAATCTCGCGGACCCCAGCTACAAATCCTTCATCAAAAACGTCATGCCCAGGCTGGTCGATCTGAACATCGGCGTCCTGGCCATGAAAACGCTTTCGAACGGCGGCTTCTTCGGCGGCTCCCAGCACGGCGAGCACGGCTCCAATCCGCACCTCGTTCCCGACCGCGTCAGCATGGGCGAGGCGATGCATTTCGTCTGGTCGCTGCCGGTCTCCGTCCTCATTTCAGGGCCGGACAACCCGGCGCACATCCAGGAGAAGATCGATCTGGCGCGCTCCTTCACCGGGATGACGGAGGAACACCGCCAGGCGCTCATCGCGAAAGTCGCCGACCTCGCCGGGAAGCGCGTCGAATTTTACAAGGCGTAAAGATGGAACTCACCCGTCGCGAAATGCTCCGCCTTGGCGCCGGCGCGCTTTTGGCCTACGGCCTCTGGCCCGGCCGCCTCTCCGCCTCCGACGCGCCCGGGGACTTTACGTTCATCGCGGTGAACGACCTCCATTACAGGGACGAAGGGTGCGTTCCGTGGTTCCAGAACGTCGTCCGGCAGATGAAGGCAAGCGCGCCCGACGCCGAGTTCTGCCTGCTGGGCGGCGACCAGGCCGACGAAGGCGAGCCGGCGCAACTCGCGAATTCGCGCGAGATTTTTCTCGGCCTCGGGATGCCCCTCCATGCCGTGGTGGGCAACCACGACTACTTCAAGGATTCCACGCGGACGGCTTATGAACGCGTCTTTCCCGGGCAGATCAACTACGCGTTCGAACATCGCGGCTGGCAGTTTCTCGCGCTCGACACCACGCAGGGCCTCACCGCGTACAACACCGCCATCCCCGCGGATACGCTCGCCTGGCTCGACGCGAATCTTCCGAAACTCGACCGCCGCAAACCGACCGTCATCCTGACCCATTTCCCGCTCGGGCAGAACGTCTTCGCGCGGCCCCGCAACGCGGACGACCTCCTGAACCGCTTCCTCGACATCAATCTCCAGGCCGTCTTCAGCGGGCATTACCACGGGTTCACCGAACGCGCCGTGCGCCAGGCCGCCTTGACGACCGACCGCTGCTGCTCCCGCGTCCGGTCAAACCACGACGGCTCGAAGGAAAAGGGATGGTTTGTTTGCAAAGCCTCGGGCGGCCGGATCAGCCGGAAATTCGTCGCATTCAACGCGTGAGGGCGGGTTTGCATTTTCGGCTTTTGTAATTGCGTCTTTCGGGGCACGCTTTCCCAATGAGTCACAAAATTCTGGAAGGAAAGACCGGCCTCGTCTTCGGCGTGGCGAACAAGCGCAGCATCGCGTGGGCCATCGCCAAGGCGTGGGCGAACGCCGGCGCGCGCCTCATCTTCAATTACCAGGGCGAGCGCATCAAAGAGAACGTCGAAGAACTCGTTTCCGAATTCGGCGCCGATACGCCGCTCTACCCGTGCGACGTCAGCAAGGATGAGGAGATTGACTCGTTTTTTGACAAGGTAAAGGCGCATGGAGACACCGTCGATCTCCTGCTGCATTCCGTCGCCTACGCCCCGAAGGAAGCCTTGGAAGGCGAGTTCCTCGCCACCAGCCGCGAAGCCTTCAAAGTGGCGCACGACATCAGCGCCTATTCGCTCCTCGGCCTCGCCCGCGCGACGGCGCCATTGATGAAAAACGGCGGCAGCATCGTCGCCATGACCTATTACGGCTCCGAGAAGGTCATCCCGCACTACAACGTCATGGGCGTCGCCAAGGCCAGTCTGGAGGCCACGGCCCGCTATCTCGCCAATGATCTGGGCCCGAAGAAAATCCGGGTCAACTGCATCAGCGCCGGCCCCGTGCAGACGCTGGCGGCGCGCGGCATCGCGGGCTTCACCTCCATGCTCAAGCACTACGAGGCGCACGCCCCCTTGCGCCGGAGCTGCGACCCCGCGGAGCTTGGCGCCACGGGCGTCTTCCTCGCGAGCGAAGGAGCGGCCTCGATCACGGGCCAGGTCCTCTACGTGGATGGCGGCTACCAGATCATGGGCATGTAAAAAGTTCGAATCGTACGCTACTATGGGGAAGCATGAGGCGCTTCTGCATGGCGATGGCGTTTTTCTCGCTGGTTTTTCCGGCGTTTGCCGCCGACCTGACCGCGCTGGAGGCGGTTGCTCTTCTGCCGCCCGGCGCCGCCGCCAGGCTGGCGTATATTCAAGGACGCGACGCGCGCTGGTATTTCATCGTGCGGGATGACGCCGCGGAGAACGGTCTTCACGAATATGTCGTCGCCGATGGCAGGATTGCCGCCTCGCGGTCGCTGTCGCAATTCGTCGCCAAGGTCGCGCCCTCGGACGTTGTCGGCGTCGATTCCATCACGGTTGACTCGGACCGTGCGGAGAGCATCGCCCGCGACTACGCCGCAGAACTTAAGCCGGGCAAGATCAACTTCGAGCTAAGAAAAAAAGAGGATGCGCCGGTCTGGAAAATCGCGCTGCTGGACGATTCCGATAAAGCCCTGGGCGAGGTGACGCTGGCCGCGGCGAAGGACGGCGCCGTGCTTTCCCACAGAGGCTTCGCCGGGCCGCCTGGCAAGAAAACCGCCAAGGCCGCGCCCTCGTCGAAGAGAAGGAAACCCGCGCCGATAGCCGCGGGGCCTGAAATAGCGCCCGCGGAACAGCCGACCCCGCGTCCGGGCTTGTTCGACCGGATCATCAGGACGATAAGCCGATGACCTCGCTGAAGCGCGAACTGACCGGTCTCCTCGGCGCTGAAGCGGTCCGCGACGACGACGCCACGCGGGCCGCGCACAGCGGCGACCGCTGGTTCTCCAGCCATCCGCCGGATGTCGTCGTCTTTGGCGAATCGGCCCCGCAGCTGGCCAAGCTCCTGGCGTTCGCGAGCGACCGAGGCCTCCCCGTCACCCCGCGCGGCGCGGGCTACGGCTACGTCGGCGGCTGCGTTCCGGCGCGGGGAGGCATAGCCCTCTCGCTGGCGCGCATGAACGCGCTGAAGGAAGTCAGCGCGGAGGATTTCGTCGCCGTCGTCCAGCCCGGAGTCATCACCGGGACGTTGAAGACGGAGGCGCGCCGCAAGGGCCTCTTCTATCCGCCCGATCCGTCGAGCCTCAAGGAATGCAGCATCGGCGGGAATATCGCGACGAACGCGGGCGGCCCGCGCTGCCTTAAATACGGGGTCACGCGAAACTACGTGCTCGGGCTTGAAGTCGTGCTGGCGGACGGCCGCATCCTCCGCCTGGGCGGGCGCACCCACAAAAACAAAACCGGCTTCGACGTGCTCGGCCTCTTCGTCGGCTCCGAAGGGCTGCTCGGCGTCGTCACGGAAGCGACGCTCAAGCTCCTTCCGCTGCCGCCCGCGCGCGCCACGCTTTCCGCGGGCTTCGCCACGCTCGATCAAGCCGCGAAGGCCGTGCAGGAAATCTTCCGCGCGGGCTTTCTCCCGGCGGCGCTGGAGATCGCGGATTCCTTCACCCTGGAATCGGCCAGGAAATTCCTGGGCGAATCGCTCATCCCCGCGGGCGGCGCGCATCTCTTGATCGACCTGGACGGGCAGCCCGCTTCCGTCGAGAGCGAAACCGGAGAGTTGAAAAAGCTCCTCGCGGCCCTGGAAGCCTCGCGCATCGACACCGCCTCGGGAGAAGAGGCGTGCGACGCGCTTTGGGGATTGCGCCGCGCGTTCTCGGATTCGCTCAAGGCCACCGGGCTCACGAAGTTGAACGAGGACATCGTCGTCCCTCGCGGCCGCCTCGTCGACCTGGTGGAATTCGCCGCGCGCCTCCGGGAAAAATACGGCTATCCCGTCGCCTGCTTCGGGCACGCGGGCGACGGCAACATCCACGTCAACATCATGGCCGCCGATTACGAAAACCCCGAAGTCGCGAAAAAGGTGCGCGGCGCGCTCGACGAACTTTTCGCGAAAGTTCTGGAGTGGGGCGGCGTCATCACGGGCGAGCACGGCATCGGCCTCGCGAAGCTGCCGTGGTGGCCGCAAGCCGTCTCGCCGGAGATTCGCGACGTCCATGCCGCGCTCAAGAACGCGCTCGACCCCGCGGGCATTCTGAATCCCGGCAAGTTCGTCGCCACGCGCTGAAATATCTGATAGGATGCGGCCATGCTCGACATCCGCCTCCTTCGCGAAGACCCCGAATCCGTAAAGACCCGGCTGGCTTCGCGCGGCCCGGTGGAGAGCTTTGATGGAATCCTGGAATGCGACCGCGAGCGCCGCGCGCTGGAAACCCGCCTCCAGCAATTGAACGGCGACCGCAAGCGCATCAGCAAGGAGATAGGGCAACGCAAAAGCCGGGGCGAGGAAACGGGCGCGCTGGAGGACGAAGTCCGCTCGTTCTCCGACGAGATTGCAAAGCTGGATCGCCTGACCGTGGAATCCGGCGAACGCCAGCGCGATCTCCTGCTGCGACTGCCGAATCTGCCGCACGCCAGCGTCCCCGCCGGTTCGGACGCGAGCCAGAACCCGGTCATCCGCGAATGGGGAGTGAAACCGGCGGGCGGGATCGACCATCTGGAGATCGCCGCGCGCCTGGGGATGCTCGATCTCGACCGCGCGGCGAAGATCAGCGGCAGCGGGTTCGTCTGCTTCACCGGCGCGGGCGCCGCGCTGGAACGCGCCCTCATCAACTTCATGCTCGACCTGCATACGCGCACGCACGGTTACCTGGAAATCAGCCCGCCGTTCCTCGTGCGGCGCGACGCGATGATCGGCACGGGCCAGCTTCCGAAATTCGAGGAGGACATGTATGCGGTGGAGGAAGGCGCGCTCTTCCTGGCGCCGACCGCCGAAGTGCCGGTCACGAACCTGCACCGCGAGGAAATCCTGTCCGCGGAAAGCCTGCCAAAGAAAATGGCCGCCTACACCCCGTGCTTCCGGCGCGAAGCCGGTTCCGCGGGGCGCGAGACGCGCGGCCTCATCCGCGTCCACCAGTTCGACAAGGTGGAACTGGTAAAGATCACAACCCCCGAGACCTCGTATGATGAGCTTGAGAAACTCACAGCCGACGCCGAGCAGGTGCTCCGGCTGTTAGGCTTGCACTATCGGGTCATCGAGCTTTGCGCCGGCGACCTCGGTTTCGGCTCGGCGAAGACATATGACATCGAAGTCTGGGCGCCCGGCCAGAACGCCTACCTGGAAGTGTCGAGCTGCTCGAACTTCGAGGACTTCCAGGCCCGCCGCATGAATCTCCGGTTCAAGGACGCGGGTAAAAACCGCTTTTGCCACACGCTGAACGGCTCCGGCACGGCCCTCCCGCGCCTCTTCGTCGCGCTGCTGGAGACCTGTTACAAAGACGGCGCGCTCGATCTGCCCGCGCCGCTTCGGAAATACGTATGAAGCTCCTTCTTGGTTGTAGAGGCGGCTGTGTCAGCCGCCTCGAGCGAGAGCAACGCCAAAGCGCCAGGCGGTTTCAGGTCCTCAGGCAACCAGGGGCAAGGGCACGGTGAAAGCTTGCACCGAATCGTTCGAGATCGCCACACGAGGCAAGGGGACTTACGAGATCACCGCCGAGGTGGAGCGGGTTGTCCGGAACAGCGGCGTGAAGACGGGAGTCGCGACGGTATTCATCCAACACACGAGCGCCAGCCTCGTTATTTACGAGAACGCGGATGCGAGCGCCCGCGCCGACCTTCACCGTTTTTTTGAGCGGCTCGTGCCGGAGGGCGAGGAGTATTACATCCACACCGCGGAGGGCGGCGATGATACGACCTCACACCTGAAGATGGTTCTCACCCGCACCAGCGAGACGATTCCGATAGGCCAGGGACGGCTCGCGCTGGGGACATGGCAGGGGATTTTCGTCTTCGAGCACCGCAACGCTTCCCATCGGCGGAGCATCGCCGTCTCGGTGATCGGGGAGTAGCGGCTCTACGCCGGCTTCTCCAGTTCGGCCCATTCGCTTTCGTCCAGTTGCAGCGACGCGGCTCCGGCGTTTTCCTCCAGGTGCGCGACGGAGGACGTGCCGGGAATGGGAAGCATGACTTTGGAACGATGGAGCAGCCACGCCAGCGCGAGTTGGACGATGGTTGCGTGATGGCGCTTCGCGGCCTTGTCCAGCGGGCCGCCTGGTTTGACCAGATCCCCGCCTCCGATTGGAAACCAGGGGATGAACGCGAGGCCGTGTTTTTCGCAATACTCCAGCGTGTTCCCGGATTGCCGGTTGCCGATGTTGTATTCGTTTTGCGCGCTGACGATCTTCGCCGTTTTGGCCGCGCGTTCCATGTCTTCCGCGGTTACTTCGGAGAGGCCGATGTGACGAATCTTACCCGCCTTTTGCAGGTCGGCCAGCGCGCCGAGCGAGTCTTCCAGCGGAACCTGTTTGTCGATGCGGTGGAGTTGATACAGGTCGATCCGCTCGACCTTGAGCCGGCGCAGGCTCATCTCGACGCACTGGCGCAGATATTCGGGGCGGCCGACGGGTTCCCATTCCTCGGGGCCTTGCCGGGTCAGGCCGCCTTTCGTGGCGATGACAAGGTCTTTGGGATAGGGATGCAGCGCTTCGGCTATGAGCCGCTCGTTGACGCCCGGGCCGTACGCGTCGGCGGTGTCGATGAAGTTTATGCCAAGCTCCACGGCGCGCCGGAGGACGCGGCGCGCTTCGGCGGGGTCTTTCGGATCGCCCCAGACGCCCTCGCCCGTGAGGCGCATCGCCCCGAAACCGAGCCGATGAACCGTGAGATCGCCGCCCAGGGTGAAGGAGCCGCTCGCGGAGACGGAAAGATGCGTAGTCATGGTTCCACTTTATTCGAAGCGCGGCTGTTCGTCGCGGGTGTTTCCGGTATTGTTCTCTGAAATGAACCCCACGGTTGCAATCGTCGGACGCCCGAACGTCGGCAAGTCCGCGCTCTTCAATCGCCTGGCGGGACGGCGCATTTCCATCGTCCACGACCAGCCGGGGGTCACGCGCGACCGCCTTTGCGCGCCGTGCGGCCTGGGCGGCAAACCGTTCGATCTCCTCGATACGGGAGGGATCGGCGCCGAGGTGGACGCGGAGTTCTCCGCGCAAGTTCGCGCGGAGGCGGACATCGCGATCGAAACGGCGGCGGTGATCCTGCTGGTGGTTGACGGCAGGGCGGGCCTCACGCCGGTGGACGAGGAACTGGCCTTGCATTTGCGGCGCACCGGCAAGCCGCTGGTTCTGGTCGTCAACAAGATCGACCAGGAGATGCATTCCGACCTCGTCTCGGATTTCGCCAAGCTCGGCTTGGAGAAAGTCGTCCCCGTCAGCGCGGAACACAACCGGGGCGCGGGGGAATTGGTCGAGCTGATCGAACGCATGCTGCCGGAAGGCGCGGAGGCCCCGCCCATCGCGCAGCCGCTGAAGATCGCCGTCGTGGGCCGCCCGAATGTCGGGAAATCTTCGCTGGTCAACGCGATCCTCGAAGACCGGCGCACGCTCGTCAGCCCCGTTTCCGGCACCACGCGGGACGCCGTCGACATCCCGTATGAACGCGCGGGCGAGCGGTTCATCCTCATCGACACGGCGGGCATTCGGCCCAGAGGGAAGCGGGGGGATTCGGTGGAGGTGTTCAGCGTGCTGCGCGCGGAGGCGAGCATCCGCCGCGCGACGCTCTGCGTCCTCGTCCTCGACGGAACCGCGGGCGTCACCGCGCAGGACAAAAAGATCGCGGGCCTCATCCAGGAAGCGGAGAAGCCGTGCGTGCTCGTGATCAACAAGAGCGATCTTCTCGGCCCGGAGCGGGAAATAGCCGCCGTGCTCGAAAACATCCGCCAGGAGCTGTTCTTCCTCGACTACGCGCCCGCCATCCTTCTCTCCGCGAAGTCGGGCAAGGATGTTCACCGCCTGTTCCGCGGCATCCGCAACGTTCGGGAGCAGGCCGCGGTCAAGATCGGGACGGGCGTCCTGAACCGGCTCTTCAAAACCGCGATGGAGGAAAACCCGCCGCCTTTGCGCGCCAACAGGCGGTTCCGCATTCTTTACGCCACGCAGATCGACGCCGGCCCGGGGGAGGGGATCCGCCCGCCGGCCTTCCTGCTTTTCGTGAACGACGCCGCCTTGCTTCTTCCCACCTACCGCAAATACCTCGAGGGCCGCCTCCGGGAAAGCGCAGCCTTCACCGGACTCCCGGTGCTTTTCCGCTTCCGGGGCCGCGAGCCGCGCGAGAACCGCCGCTGAACAAGCGCTTAAGTTTCCAGCGCCAGCCCGGTCCGAGTCCCAGGTAGAGGGGGGCGTACCCGTGCAGGTTGTTGATGACCTGGATGGCGTCCGGAGTCCGCTTGGCTTCCCTCCGCCAGGCGGGAAGCTGGAAACGCAGGCTGTTGGCCGCGCGCAGAACCCGCTGCCGCCATCCCGAGAACGGGAGGCGGTAGTGCAGGTTGTTCAGCGAACGGATGAGGGAGGAGACTCTTATAGCGAGGTGTTGCTTTTTCCGTCCTTGGGCCAGTTCAGCACGTCGAGATCGGGCTTTTCCGTCGGCTTGTCCGGCCAGGTGAACTGGCAGTTCTCGCAATAATACGTGCGATCGATGATGCCCGTGGACGCCAGCAGGGCGAACCCCGCCGAGACGCCCGTCCGCCGCGAGAATTGCGGATACTCTATCCGCGAGGAACCGCACTCCGGGCAGCGCACCGCGTCGCGCAGCACGCCTTCGGTTGCGTCCCAATCCTTGAGGAGCTTTTGCGCGTTCTCGAAATCCTCCTTCTTAACCCGGAGCCGTATGTGCGCCTTCGGTTCATTGGTCATGAACCATGTCTTCTGCGCCGCGCTTTCGTCGTAGATCTCGCTCCAGATTTCCGCGCCCTTCAACCGCTCTTTCAACGGCTCGGCTTTGCTGTTTTCGTTGAACGTGGCAAGGGTCATTAATTGCTCCATAAGTTTTATCCTATTTTGGTGAACTGAATTTCGCCATCCTTAACGTCGGCTTTTACTCTGGCGCCCTCTCCCAGTTTCCCTTCCAGGATTTCCATGCTCAGAGGGTCGAGCACGTCCCGCTGGATCACCCGCTTCAACGGACGCGCCCCGTACACCGGGTCGTATCCTTCCCGGGCGATGTGCGCCTTCGCCTCGTCGGTGAGCGTCAGGGTGAGGTTGCGCGCGGAGAGCCGCTTCATCACGCGCCCCACCTGTATTTCGACGATCCGTTTCAGGTCTTCGGTCGTGAGCCGGTCGAAGATGATGATCTCGTCCACCCGGTTCAAAAACTCCGGGCGGAAATGGCCGCGCAGCGCCTCCATCACCCGCCGGCTCCGTTCGTCCGCGGAGAGGTCTTCCATGATGAAGTGGCTGCCGATGTTGCTCGTCAGGATGATGACCGTGTTGCGGAAATCGACCGTGCGGCCCTGGCCGTCGGTTATCCGCCCGTCATCGAGCACCTGGAGCAGGACGTTGAAGACGTCGGCGTGGGCCTTCTCGATTTCGTCGAACAGGACGACGCTGTACGGCTTGCGCCGCACCGCTTCGCTCAACTGCCCGCCTTCCTCGTAGCCGACGTAGCCGGGCGGCGCGCCGATCAGGCGCGAGACGGCGTGTTTCTCCATATACTCACTCATGTCGATGCGGACCATCGCGCCCTCGTCGTCGAAGAGGAACTCCGCCAGCGCCCGGCTCAGCTCCGTCTTTCCCACGCCGGTAGGCCCCAGGAAAATGAAGGAGCCGATGGGCCGGTTCTCATCCTGCAAGCCGGCGCGGGCGCGCCGCACGGCGTTGGAGACCGCGAGGATCGCCTCTTTCTGGCCGATGACGCGCCGGCCGAGCCGCTCCTCCATCTTCACCAGCTTTTCGCGTTCGCCTTCCTGCAGGCGCGATACCGGGATGCCGGTCCAGCTCGACACCACGCGCGCGATGTCGTCCTCCGTCACCTCCTCCTTCAGCATCTGCCGGCCTTTCTGTATCTCGGCCAGCTTCGCCGTGTGCTCCTCGATCTGCCGCGTCACTTCCGGGATGCGTCCGTATTGAATCTCGCTCGCCTTGCCCAGGTCGCCGCGCCGCTGCGCCTGCTCCAGTTCCTGCTTCCACTTTTCGAGGCTCTCCTGGAGCTTCCGCGCCTTGTCGATCTGCGCTTTCTCGCTTTGCCACTGGGCCTTCAACTGGTCGCGCTGTTCGCGCGCGTCCGCGAGTTCCTTCTCCAGCTTTGAGAGGCGCTCCTTGCTCGCGGCGTCCTTCTCCTTTTTCAAGGCCTGGCGTTCCATCTCGGTCTGCATTATCTGGCGCTCGAGCTGGTCGATCTCCGTCGGCATCGAGTCGAGTTCGATCTTGAGCCGCGAGGCCGCTTCATCCACGAGATCGACCGCTTTGTCCGGCAGGAAACGGTCCGAGATGTAGCGATGCGAGAGCACCGCCGCAGCCACCAGCGCGGCGTCCACGATGCGGACGCCGTGGTGGACTTCATAGCGCTCCTTCAATCCGCGCAGGATGGCGACCGTGTCCTCCACGCTCGGCTCGCCGACCGTGACAGGCTGGAACCGCCGCTCCAGCGCCGCGTCCTTCTCGATGTATTTCCGGTATTCGTCCAGCGTGGTCGCGCCGATTGTCCGCAGTTCGCCGCGGGCGAGTTGCGGCTTCAGGAGGTTCGAGGCGTCCACCGCGCCTTCCGCCGCCCCCGCGCCGACGATGGTGTGCAACTCGTCGATGAAGAGGATGATCTCGCCCTGGGAACTGGTGACATCCTTCAGGAACGCCTTCAACCTGTCCTCGAATTCGCCCCGGAACTTCGCCCCGGCGATCATGGAGCCGAGGTCCATCGCGATGACCCGCTTGCGCTTGAGGGATTCCGGCACGTCGCCGCTCACGATGCGGCGCGCAAGCCCTTCCACGATCGCCGTCTTGCCCACGCCCGGCTCGCCAATGAGCACGGGATTGTTTTTTGTCCGCCGCGAGAGGACTTGCATGACGCGGCGAATCTCCTCGTCGCGTCCGATGACCGGGTCGAGCTTCCCCTTGCGCGCCGCCTCCGTGAGGTCGCGCCCGTATTTTTCCAGCGTCTGGTATTTGCCTTCCGGGTTCTGGTCGGTCACGCGCTGCGAACCGCGGATCTGCACCAGCGCCTTCATGAGGCCGGAGCGGGCGGCGCCCAGTTCCTTCAAAACGCGCGCGGCGGGAACGTCCGTTTCCAGGAGCGCCAGGAGATAATGCTCGGCGCTCACGAACTCATCCTTCAACCCGCTCATCTCCCGCTCCGCGCCGTCAAGCACGCGGCGCAGTTCCGACCCCATGTAAACCTCGGCGCCCGTCACTTTGGGGCGGCGCTCGAGTTCGTCCTCCAGGCGCCGCTGGAGCTCTTCGGCGGACAGCCCCAGCTTGGCCAGAAGCGGGCGCGCTACGCCGTCGCCCTGGCCGAGGAGGGCCAGGAGGAAATGCTCATTGTTCAACTCCTGCTGCGAGAAACGCCCCGCTTGGGATTGGGCTTCCTGCAGGGCCTCCTGCATCTTTGCCGTGAACTTGTCGAGCCGCATGGGGAGGACTCAATCTATAGCAAGCGCGGCTTCCCGACAACAGCGCCGAAAAATAAGAAAACCCGTTTTGCCAAAGAGCGAAACGGGTTTTCTCGGTTACGGGGGGGAAAGGGTCTACAGCTTGCTCTTCAGGTTTTTGGCCACGGAAAACTTCACCGTGCGGGATTTTTTGATCTTGATCTTCTGGCGGGTCTTCGGGTTGATGCCCATGCGCGCCGCCCGCTCCGCGACGCGGAACGTGCCAAACCCGACCAGTTGGACCGACTTCTCCTTGCGCAGGCCGGTCTTGATGCCTTCGATGACCGCGCTGACGGCGCGTTCGCTCTCAGCGCGGCTGCTGGAATTGCCGAGGGTCTTGCGAACCGTTTCAACAAGTTGTGCCTTATTCATGCGAGAAAAAAAATAGGTTTTGGGGAAAACAACAAAGGAGGGTTTCGCCGAAAACTAAAAAAATGTCAATGGCATTTTTTATTTATGCCATTAATTTACAACAGGAATGACCTTCGATGAACGCCTCGCCCGATTTCTTGACGCGGTTCCGGCCATTCATCCGACGGCGTTCGTGGCGTCGAACGCGACCGTCCTCGGCGACGTAACGCTCGAGGAGGGGAGCAGCGTCTGGTTTAACGCCGTATTACGGGCCGATATTAATTGTATAAGGATCGGCCCCCATTCCAATATCCAGGACGGCTCGATCATCCATCTGGCGGATGATCTCCCGACGGCGGTGGGCGAATACGTCACCTGCGGGCACCGGGTGACCCTCCACGCCTGCACGGTCGGCGACGAGGTTCTGATTGGCATGGGAGCGACCTTGCTGGACGGCGTGGAAGTCGGCGCGCGTTCCATCATCGGCGCGCACGCGCTGGTGACGATGAACACCGTCATACCGCCGGGGAGCCTGGTGCTGGGATCGCCCGCGAAGATCGTCCGGCGGCTCGATGAGACAGAGCAGCTTTCCCTAAAGTCATGGGCGACGAAGTATGTCGACTTGTCCCGCGCGTATCTTGAAAGGAAGGCGCTTCGGTAGCTTGGCCCCGCTATCCGAATGTCGTGGATCGAAATCATTTTCCCGCGCCTCTGCCAGTTAACATTAGCGTTAACGTCGGCTGTGCCAGCCGCCGCCTGGAGCGGCCTTTTAGGCAAGCAAGCGGCTACGCTTTCGCGCCGTTGATGTGGAGGTAGGTGTAATCCTTCAGGCCGCGCTCGTAATTCGCGAGGAGCTTCATCGCCTCGTTCGGTTTCAGACGGTCGGACTTGATCGCGGCGTCCACCTGGGCTTTTACGAGGCGGATCATTTCGTGCTTGTCCCATTGCGTCATGGAGAGGACTTCCCCGATGGCGCTCCCTTCGATTGTCTCCTCTATGTAGTAACCGGACTCCTCGTCCTCGTCGAGGAAGACGTGCGCCTCGTTCACCCGTCCAAAGAGGTTATGCAGGTCGCCCATGATGTCCTGGTAAGCTCCCATGAGAAAGAAACCTACATAGTACGGTTCGCCCGGCTTCAGCCGGTGAAGCGGCAGGGTTTCCTTCACGTCGTTCAGGTCGATGAACTTGCTGACCTTGCCGTCCGAATCGCAGGTTATATCGACGAGGGTGGCGTTGCGCTCCGGGATCGTGTCGAGGCGGTGCACCGGCATGACGGGGAAAAGCTGGCCCAGCGCCCAATGGTCCAGCAACGACTGGAAAACCGAGAAGTTGCAGACATACTGGTCGGCGAGGAAGGTTTCCAGTTCCTTCACTTCATCCGGGACGTACCGCATGCCGGCGCAGAATTTCACTATGCTGTCCGCGATGCGCCAGTAGGCGGACTCGATCTTGGCCTTGCTCTCCAGGTCCAGCATCCCCAGGTCGAACATTGATTGCGCCTGTTCCCGCGTCTGCTGCGCGTCGTGCAGGTTTTCCATCCGGTTCTGTTTGGAAAGCGTGCGCTCCAAGTCGAATATGTCTTTCACCAGCTTGTTGTCGGACTCCGCCGCCTCCAGCGTTATCGGGGCGGAATTTTTCTCGATGGAGCCGAACGCCTCGACGATCAGCACGGAGTGGTGCGCCACGATCGCCCGCCCGCTCTCGCTCACGATGGAGGGATGCGGCACCTTCTCCGAATCGCAAACGTCCATGATGTTATAGACGATGTCCCGCGCGTACTCGTGGAGCGAGTAGTTGGCCGAGCTGTCGAAGGTCGACTTCGACCCGTCGTAATCCACCGCCAGCCCGCCGCCCACGTCCAGGTAGCCAAGCGTGTGGCCCATCTTCGCCAGCTTCGCGTAGAAGCGGGCGCCTTCGCGCACCGCCCGCTTTATGGTGCCGATGTCCGGCACTTGCGAGCCGACGTGGAAATGAACCATCCGCAAACAGTGGGCCAGGCCCTCCTTCTTGAGCGTCTCGCTCGCGCAGACGAGATCGGCGGTCGAGAGGCCGAACTTCGCGTTCTCGCCGCCGCTGGTCGCCCACTTGCCGGAGCCTTTCGCCAGCAGTCGCACCCGCAGGCCGATCATCGGCTCCACGCCGACTTCCTTCGAGACCTGGAGTATCTGGAAGAGCTCCTCCAGCTTCTCGACGACCATGATGACCTTCTTGCCGAGCTTGCTCCCGAGCAGTGCGTTCTGGATGAAAAGGCTGTCCTTGTAACCGTTGCAGACGATGAGGCTCTCCGGGTCCTTGTGGATGGCCAGCGCCGCGATCAACTCCGGCTTGCTCCCCGCCTCCAACCCGAAGTGGAACGGCGTGCCCGCGTCCATGATCTCCTCCACCACTTCGCGGAGCTGGTTGACCTTGATGGGAAAAACCCCGTTGTAGGAATTCTGGTAGCCGGACTCCTGGATCGCCGCCTGGAACGCCTGGTTGATGGTCTCCACCCGGTGCCTCAGCAGGTCCTGGAACCGGATGACCAGCGGGAAATTCAACCCCTGGCTGCGCGCCTCCGCGATGACTTCCGTTATGTCGATCGGCTTCCCCTGTTTCTGCGTGGGCAGCACCTCGACGTTGCCGCGCGCGTTCACGGAGAAGTAACCCGAACCCCAGCGGTCAATATTATAGAGGGATATCGCCGACTGAATGTCCCACTCCTGCGTCATTTGATCCGGGCATCTTATTTGAGCGTTCCACGAATTCAATAACAGTTCCAATATTTCTGAGAGCGTTGCCTCTACAACCAAGAGCGGCAAAAGTGCATGACGCGCCATGAGCCCCGTGCGGCTCTTGACCATCTTTTTTAATTCGTTTACACCGTTCGGACATGCGTTCCTCCCCGCCCCGCGCGCTCCGGCTTCACCGCCTCTGCGTTTTCGCCGCCGCGTGGGGATTGTGCGGCGCCGCGCACGCCCAGATTCTTTTCCGTCCGGCCCCGATGAAACCGGCCTCGGAGATCATCCACAGGCAGGATCCTCCGAGCATCTCCACGCGGATCATGGACCAGGTGACGCCCGCCAACGCCCACATCCTCGTCTCCCTGTCGAGGCAGCGGGCTTACCTCATGGTCAACGAAGTCACCGCGCTCGACACCCCCATCTCCTCGGGCAAAGCCTCCCGGCCCACGCCGAGAGGGAAGTTCACCGTGCTGGAAAAAGACCCGAATCACCATTCGAACATCTACGGCAACTTCGTCGATTCGCGGGGCCGCATCCTGCGCGCGGGCGTCAGCGCGAAGATCGATTCCGCCCCTGCCGGCACGCATTTCGAAGGGGCGCCCATGAAGTGGTTCCTGCGGCTCACCGCGGAAGGCGTCGGCATGCATGTCGGCATCCTCCCCGGGTATGCGGCTTCGCACGGCTGCGTGCGGCTCCCCTCGGACATCGCGATGTATATCTACCAGAAGGTGCGGATCGGCACCCCGGTCGAGATCACGGACTGACCGCTTACGGAGTCGGCGTGGCGCTCGCCGCGGGGGAGGCTGACGGCTGGGTTTGCTGGGCGGAGGCGGCTTTCTTTACGACCGGCTTGTCCATCGCGATCAACTCGGAGACGGTGACGAACTTGAAGCCGCGCGCAAGGAGGGTGTCGATGATCTGGGGCATCGCCGCCACGGTGCCGGCGTGGATGTCGTGCGAAAGGATGATGGAGCCGGGCCTGGTCTCCGCGAGGACGCGGCTCGCGACGACGGATGGGCCGGGGTCTTTCCAATCGTTGGGATCGACGTCCCAGATGATGATCTTGTAGCCGAATTCTTTGTTCACCAGCTTGCGCTGCGCGGGGTAGAGATCGCCGTACGGCGGCCGCATGATGGCCGGCGAATGCCCGATGGCCGCTTTGATGGCGTCGTCGGTCCGCTGCATCTGGGAGCGCAGTTTTTCATCGGAAAGATGTTTAAGATCGGGGTGATCCCACGAGTGATTCCCTATCTCGTAGCCGGCCTCCGCCTCCTGTTTGGCGATCTCGGGGTGCGCCTGGACGTTCTCGCCGATGAGGAAGAAGGTCGCCTTGACGTGCCGCTGGGCAAGGATAGCCAGCAGCTTCGGCGTCAGGCGCGGGTGGGGGCCGTCGTCGAACGTCAATGCGATGTAGGGACCGTCCACGTGCGCCGAGCCGTAGGAAATCCTGGGCGGGGCCGGGCTGGCGGACGCCTCCGCCGCGGGCTGTTGCGCGAGGACGCGCGCGGAAAGCAGGAGAGCAAACAGCAACCGGGTCTTCATGGGAGGAAAACTACACCCCCCTTTGCGGCGGGCGTCCAGAAAAATGAGATGACAAAGCGAGCGGTTCCCTGTTCAAAGGGTTTGCGATGTTCACGCGTCTCACGAATCTGGATTCGCACCACCGGCTTATCATCGCGCTGGCGGTTGCGGCAATTGTATTCGCGTGGCTGCCGGGCAGGCATGTTTTACCGATGCGGGTCATTTTCGCATGGGACGCCTTTGGGATGGTTACCTTGGGGTTGGCTTGGATGCGGATCGTCGCGACCGACCCGGGCAAAGTCAGCGGCACGGCGCGGCTCCAGGATTCCAGCCAGACGGTTGTTTTCCTGTCGGTGATCATCGCGGCGTGCGCCAGCCTGTTCGCGCTGGGGTATTTGCTCGGGGCGGCGAAGGACCTTTCCAAGGGGAAGATGACCGAGCACGCCGGGCTGGCGTTTGGCACGGTGCTCTGTTCGTGGGCGCTCGTGCATACGGTGTTCGCCCTCCGCTACGCTCATCTCTATTATGGCGAGACGCCGGGAGGCCTCGATTTCCCGGAGGAAAAAGAGCCGGATTACATGGATTTCACCTACTTCTCCTTCGTCATCGGGATGACGTTCCAGGTCTCCGACGTGCAGGTGACCTCGCGCAGGCTCCGCCGGCTCGCGCTGCTTCACGGGTTGGTCTCCTTCGCGTTTAATACCGTGATCTTGGCCCTGAGCATCAATATCATCTCGGGCCTGTTATGAAACGGGTCGAGACATTGCTCTTCTGCGCGGCGTTCATCGCGTATGCGTGGTTCCACCAGGGGGGCGGGTGGAATCAGAATGCGCGGTTCGCGGAGGTGCGGGCCATGGCGGAGGAACACGTCTTCGCCATCGACGACTTCCTGGTCTATACGTCCGCGAAAGAGAGCCCCGTCCTGACGCGCCAGCGCGTGCGCAACGGCGACTTCACCGGACCGGAAGGCCCGAAGCGGCTGGCGTGGACGGAGAGCAAGCCGGGCGGATGGAATTTGCACCCCGTGAACGGCGTCGAGCCGGAGGAGCCGCGCGAGTCGCTCTCGCTCGAGATCAACGCCGCGTCCGGCGACGTGGCTTTTTTCAACGGGCATTTCCATCCCAACAAGCCGCCCGGGACTTCGTTTTTCGCGCTGCCCGCCTATCTCGCGCTTCTAGGGGTGGAACGATGCGCCGGCATCGATCCCGACAACTGGTGGGCGCTGACCTGCAACGAATGGCTCGCCTCGGTCTTCAGCGTCGGCATCATTTCGGCGTTTGGCTGCGTCCTGTTTTTGCGCTGCGCGCTGCTGCTCGGCGGCGACGCGCGCGCCGCGCTGGCCGCGACGCTGGCTTTCGCCTTCGGGACGATGTTCTTCCCGTACGCCACGCTCTTGTTCGACCAGAACCTCACCGCGACCGCGCTGCTCGCGGCGTTTTATTGCCTGCTCCGGTTCAGGCGCGGCTACGCGGGGCTGCCCTCTCTTTTCGCGGCGGGGTTGTTCGCGGGGATCGCCTCCGTAACGAACTACGTCGCCGCGCCCGTGGCGGCGATGCTGGCGCTCTATTTCTGGAACCGGAAAGCGAGGCCGCTCTTTTATTACGCGCTCGGAGTGGCGGGGCCGTTCGCTTTGGTCTGCGCCTACGGCATCCTCTGTTTCCACAATCCCTTCGCGCTCAACACCACTTACCAGAACCCGCTTTTCAAGATGAAAGGCGGCGGCCTTCTCGGGATGTTCGCCCTGCCGAATCCGTACGTCGCCCTGCTGCTGCTGGTCTCGCCGTTTCGCGGGATATTTTATACGTCGCCCGTGCTGTTGCTTGCGGTTTACGGCTGGTCGCGCCTTCCCCGGGGCCGGGAGAAATGGCTCATCGCCTCCGTCTTCGGCCTCTTCTTTTTTGTTAACACCTGTTTTAACGGCTATCACGGGGGCTTCTGCTCCGAGCCGCGTTATCTCGGCCCGGCGATTCCCTTTCTCGCGCTGCCGCTGGTCTTCGCCTTCCTGCGCCTGCCGCGGGTGACGGCGTTTCTCGCGGCGGCGTCGATTGCCATCCAGCTTCTCATCACCGCAGTCGACGTGGAAAGCCCGGCCGGGGTGGGCGACCTGGCGATGATCGACTGCCGGCCCGATTGGAAATACAGCCCGCTGGCCGAATACACCTGGCCGATTTTTTGGACGGGCCACGCCTGGCCTCTGCTCGACCAACTCATCGACCGGCGGCTTCAGGACCACCCGGCGGAATCCAGGAGCGACCTCGTCGCGAAAGTGCTTCATTCCGAGGAGGAGCCGTTCCTGCTGGCGACTTTTCGCGGCCCTGTCTCGGTGAATCCCGTGGGGGCTTACGAAGGATATTTCTATCGGCTCTTCCCGGCGCTCAGCCGCGAGGCGCGCTGGAATTCATTCAACATCGGGGAGTTTCTCTTTCCCGAAAGCCGGTTGAGCCTGTTCCCGCTGCTTGCCGTCAGCGGCTCGCTGGTCCTCTCCGCCGCGGGCGTGCTCAGGGCGAGTGGAAGAGTATCCGCCCGCACTGCTCGCAGCTTACTATCTCCCGATTCGCTTTTACCCGAACCGCCGTCTGAGTCGTGATCTTCATGTGGCACCCGGTGCAGACCTCGTGCTCCAGCGCGACCACCGCCGCGTCGCCCTTGCTCGCGAACAGCCGCTCGTAGCGGTTCAGCAAATCCTCGTCCACGCCGGCCGCCAGCGTCGCGCGCTCGTCGCCGAGTTCCTTCAACTGCGCCTGGATTGCCTGCGCTTTCTTCTCAAGATCGGCGAGCTGCCCTTGCACGGAATTTTTTAGCTGGCCGAGTTCTTTCTCAGCCGCGCCGGAGACAGTCTTGCTCTTCTCGGCTTCCTCCATCAGGTCGAGTTCCTTGTCCTCGATGGATTGTATGTCGGCCTCATAACGCTTGATCTCATTGCCCAGGGCCTGGAATTCCTCATTCTTGCGGGTCTGGAATTGCTGCGTCTTGAATTTGGCTATCGAGTCGCGCTTTGCCTGCGCCTGGAGTTCGAGATTCTTTTTCTCGACCTCGATCTCTTTCGCCCGCTGCTTGGCGTTTGCCAGCGACGCGCTCCCGCCGGCCAGCCGGTTCTCCAGGTCGGCTTTTTCCAGGGGAATCCGCGCCTCCTCCTGTTTCAACGTGCGAATGCGGCGGTCTCTTTCCTGCAGGACAAGGAGTTTCTCGATCTCGGCTAACATGGCTTTTTTAATAATGTTCGACTGGCGACCGTTTCCCATCCTCGGGGCTGCGCCGCGCTGCCGCTTCCGCGCCGAGGGTTTCCACGCGCAAATCCCACACCTCCGCGTCGAGCCGCCGGAATTCATCCTCCGAAAAAGACGCGGGCGGCGCCAGCCTTTCCTTGAAGGCGGCCACGCGCTCGAGCGCCGCGCCGGCGTTTTTGCAGCCGTCCAGGATTTCCTTCGCCCGCCCGAGAACCTCCATGCGATGGCAGATCATGGCAAAGTCGTTCCCAGCGCCGATGGCCAGGCGGAGCATCTCCTCCAGCCCGTAGTGGTTCAGGATCGCCCCCATGTCCAGGTCATCCGTCATGATGAGTCCGTTGAAGCCGAATTCCTCCCGCAAAAGACCGGTGATGACGGCCCGCGAAAGCGACGCGGGCGTTCCCGCGGCGTCCAAGGCGTCCGAAGCGTCGAGGCTCGGGTAGGAAGCGTGGCAGATCATCATGCTGTCCACGGAGGGAGCGAAATGCCGGAAGACCGCCAGTTCCTCGGCGTCCAGTTCCGCGCGGGTCCGGTTGATGACGGGGAGTTCATGGTGCGGGTCGAGCGACGCGCAGGCGTAGCCCGGGAAATGTTTGCCGCAACTCGCGACGGCTTCCGCGCGCAAGGCGTCGTTGAAAGCGCCCGCGTTCCGGATGACCTGCTCGACCGTCGCGCCGTAGCAGCGGCCCTTGAGGGAGTTGTCGGCCTCGTCGTCGAAGGAGAGGTCCAGCACCGGGCAGAGGTCGAGATTGAACCCGAACAGCCGCAGCAGCTTTCCGGTGAGGGTTCCGTGCCGCCGGATGAGGCCGGCGTCGTTCTTCATCCTCAACTGAAAAGCGTTCGGCGGCTCCGACCCGATGAGTCGCAGGCGCGAAACCCGCCCGCCTTCCTGGTCGATGGTGATGACCGGCTCGATCTCGCTGAGGTCGCGCAGGTCGTCGATCAGCTTCCTGAGTTGCGACGCCGACCTTATGTTGCGCCCGAAAAGGATGAACCCGCCCGGCTGGATCGCGCGGAAGAGCCGCGCCGTCTCCGCGTCCAACTCATGGCCGGGCACGCCCGTCAGCAAGAGTTGACCGGTCGTCGAAAATGCCATTAGATGGGGACTCTAGTTTCCATGCCCTCCCCGCAACAGAAAATTCCTTTTCTTTCGGCCATTCTTTTCTGTCTGCTCGCGCTTTCCGCGCACGCCCAGGTTCTGCTCGGGGTCGACGTGCTTGAAAGGGAGAACTTCTCCATTCTCGAAGGAAGGCGCATCGGCCTCGTCACCAACCAGACCGGCGTGGACTCGCAGGGGGTGAAGACGCGGCTCCTCCTGCGGCGCGCGGGGAATATCAGGCTGGTCGCGCTCTTCAGCCCCGAGCACGGCCTCGACGGCGTCGAGATGGCCGGAAGGTACGTCGCTTCCCGCAGGGATTCGCTCACCGGTCTGCCGGTCTATTCGCTCTACGGGCCGACGCGCAAGCCCTCGCCGCAAATGCTCCAGGGCGTCGACGCGCTGGTGTTCGACATGCAGGACATCGGCAGCCGCAGCTACACCTACGTCAGCACGATGGTCAAGTGCATGGAAGCCGCGGGCGAGAAGGGGATTCCCTTCATCGTGCTCGACCGGCCAAACCCGCTCGGCGGCATGCGCATCGAAGGCCCCTCCATCGAGCCGCGCTGGATTTCGTTCGTCGGGCAGCTCCCGATTCCGTACGTCCATGGGATGACCGTGGGCGAGCTGGCTCGCATGGCCAACGGCAGGGGCTGGGTGCAACCCCGCTGCAACCTGACCGTCATCAGCATGCGCGGCTGGCAGCGCCCCATGACCTGGCCGGACACCGGTCTGCGCTGGGTTCCCACCTCTCCGAACATCCCGTATGCGACTTCGCCCTTCTACTACGTGGCCACCGGGATCGTCGGCGAACTGGCTGGCATGGATATAGGCGTCGGCACGTCGGAACCGTTCGAACTGGCCGCCGCGAAGTGGCTGGACGGCGCGCGCTTCACCTCCGCCCTCCGCTCGACGCACATCGCCGGCGTCGAGTACAGCGAGTATTCGAAGAACGGCTTCCGCGGGGCGCGCATCCGCATCGATCCGCGCGCGGCGGGGAATCTCTCCGCGCTCGGCATTTACATCCTCGCGCTGGCGAACAGCGTCGCGCGCCCCGATCTCTTCGAGCGCTCGCCTTCCAAGCTCGAAATGTTTTACAAAGTTTATGGCAGCTCCTCCATCCGCGGCCAGATAGAGGGGCAGGTCCCCGTCCCCCGCATCGTCAACAGCTGGTTGCCAGAAAACCAGCGCTTCGACGCGGAACGAACGCCGTATCTCCTGTATTAGTGAAGATCGGCCTTTACGGCGGGACGTTCGATCCCATCCACCACGGGCACCTCATACTGGCGCGCGCGGCGCTCGAGACGCTCGGGCTGGATCGCGTCCTCTTCATCCCGAATGCCATCTCGCCCCACAAGCTCGCCGGGACGCCCGCGTCCGCGCCCGCGCCGTTGCGCGCGGCCATGATCGCCTCCGCCATCGCGGGGGAACCCGGGTTCGCCCTCGACGATTGCGAGCTGGCGCGCGGCGGCCCTTCCTACACCATTGACACCGTGGAGTTCATGAAGGAGAAATTCGGCGATGCCGAACTCTTTGTCTTGATAGGCGGCGACAACATCGCCGAACTGCACACCTGGCGCCGCATCGAGGAACTGGAGCGGCTGGCGCGGTTCGTCGTATTCACCCGCGGGCGCGCGGAACCCGGCCCTTTGCGGCTCGCCGTCGAACGCCGGATAGAGATTTCCTCGACGGACATCCGCGCCCGCGCCGCGAAGGGCGCGTCCGTCCGCTACCTCGTGCCGGAGTCCGTCCGCGAGACCATCGAGAAACACGGGCTTTACAAGGAACCGCGCCATTAACTCCGAGCCGCTCGCAAAGCTCTGCGCCGAATTCGCCGCGAACAAGAAGGCCGAAGACATCGTCGCCCTGGACCTGCGCGGCATTTCCTCCTTCACGGATTTCTTCGTCATCTGCTCGGGAACGTCGGAGCCGCACCTCAAAGCCATCGCCGGCGAGATCCAGGAGCGCTTGAGGAAAGACCACTCCGTTGGCCCGCACGCGGTGGACGGCTACCCGCTCAGCCAATGGATCGTCATCGATTACCAGGACGTGATCGTGCATATTTTCCACGAGCAGAAGCGGGCGTTCTATTGCCTGGAGGATTTGTGGAGCGACGCGCCCCGCCTCTCCCTTCCCGCGCCGTGAATGTCGAAGTCGTCAACACCGGCACGGAACTGCTGCTCGGAAACGTCGTCAACTCGCACCTCGCGTTCCTGGCCCAGGCGCTTTTCCCGCTCGGCCTTCGCATCCAACGCCAGGTCACCGTCCCCGACGGCGACGCGATCCGCGACGCTCTGAAGGAAAGCTTCGCCCGGGCGGATGTCGTCCTGGTCACCGGCGGCCTCGGGCCGACGACCGACGACATAACGCGCGACGTAACCGCCGAACTGCTCGGAGCCCCGTTGCTGGAGGATCGCGAAGTCCTCGCGGCGATACACGAGCGTTTCGCCCGGCGCGGCTTCGCGCTGACGGAACGCGTGAAGCTGCAAGCCCTCGTCCCGCGCGGCGCCGCCGTCCTGCCCAACGCGCACGGCACCGCGCCAGGCCTCTATTTTGAAAAAACGGAGAACTCACCGCACCTGTTTCTGCTGCCCGGACCGCCGCGCGAGTTGAAGCCGATGTTCAACCATTCGGCGCTGCCGATCCTGCGCCGGATACTGCCCCCCGGGAGCGTCGCGGAATGCCGGAGCTTTACTATCCCAGGCGTCGGGGAATCCGCCGTGGAAGCGGAGATCGGCGAAGCGCTCCTCGCGATACCCGGCATCGAACTCGGTTACTGCGCGCGGCCCGGTTCGGTGGATGTGCGCTGCATCGGCTCAAAGGAAATGCTGGATCGCGCGGAAGAGATCATCATGGGCCGCTTCCGCGAACACGTGGTCGCGCGCGACGGGCGTCCGCTGGAGGCGGTCATCGTCGGGCTTCTCGCGGCTCGCGGCGCGAAGCTGGCCGTCGCCGAGTCGTGCACGGGCGGCTGCCTCTCGAATCAGATCACCAACGTCCCCGGTTCGTCCGCCGTATTCATCGAGGGAGTGGTCACCTATTCCAACGACGCCAAAACCCGGCTCCTGGAAGTCGACGCGGTCCTCCTCGGCGAACACGGAGCCGTGAGCGCCGCGGTCGCTTCCGCCATGGCCGAAAACGCGTTGCGATTATCCGGGGCCGATTACGCGCTTTCCCTCACCGGGATCGCCGGGCCGGGCGGGGGAACCGAAGGGAAACCCGTCGGGACGGTATTCATAGGGCTGGCCGGGAGAGGAGGCGTTGTAAAAACGCACCAACATCACTTTCCAACCGACCGCGAGACCTTCAAATACCTCGCGTCACAGACGGCTCTTTACCATCTGCACAAGACGCTTATTTCTCCGCCTTGAGTCTCAGCCACGCGGTCGCCAGGCGTTTGCCCGCTTCCAGTTCGCTCATCGAGTCGAGGTATTTTCCGTCCAGCAGCGAAAGCCCGTCCACGTCCACCCACGCGGTGCGCGGCCCGGCGCCGCAGACGGATTCGATGGCCGCCCGCACTTCCGGCTCGAACCGGCCCGCGTTGCGCTGGCGTATTCCGATCCGAACCGCGACGATTGGCAACTCGGGCGTTTTCAAGTCCGTGCGGAGGCGGAAGAAGAAACGGGATAGATTTTCCTTGTACGCCGCCGCCGCTTTTTCGTTGTGGGCGTCCGCCTCTCCCTGGTACCAGATGAAGCCCGCCACCTTCACGGTATCCCCCTCCTTCTCGCGCCGCTCGATGGCGCTCCGGACGAATTCCAGCATCTCCGAATACAACCTGGGCTCTCGCGTGGCCTCGGGATTCCAGTTTTCGGCCAGGCTCCGGCCCGCGGCGGCTATTTTCACGATGGCGACCGGCGTGTGCGGCAGCTTTTCGGATATGGTGCGGCCAAAAGCGATCTCCGGTCCGAAGCTTCCGTTCAGCGGCTGCAACTCCGTCCAGGGATTTTCCGCCGACCCGGTCACGATTGGCTCCTGATTTTTCTTGGAAGAGCGGGCCGCGTAGAGAACGTCCTTTTCGGGGCCTTGGAAATCGGATGGGAGGTCTTCCGCCTTGCCCGTTCCCGCCATGATGGTCTGGCCGGCGAAAACGAAGAGATTCAAGTCTTCCGCTTGAACGGCCGCGGAAAACACTATGAAGAAAATAGCGATTATAAATGCTTTCATGATAGTAGGACTGGCGTCACTTTGATTTGACGGTCAATATCCTACAAATAAATTTTGCAGACAAGATATTTTTTTCATTTCATTTTGAAAAAATGTCTTTCCAGGCCGCAGCGGCCGCGTTGTAACCGCACATGCCATGGACTCCGCCTCCCGGCGGGGTGGAGGAGGAGCAGATGTAAAGCCCGGGCACCGATGTACGGTACGGGTTCAGGCTGAAAACAGGGCGTCCTATCAGTTGCAGGATGTCGGTGGCGCCGCCGTTGATGTCGCCTCCCACCAGGTTCGCGTTCCGATCCTCCAGATTTTTCGTGGTGAGGACGCTCCGGGCCAGAATGACATCGCGGAAGCCGGGAGCAAAGCGCTCGATTTGCCGCTCGACCCGCTCGGTCATGTTCAGCGCCGAACCCTTCGGCACATGGCAATAGACCCAGGCGACGTGCCGGCCTTCCGGCGCCCGGGTATCATCGAAGAGACTCGGCTGAGCGACCAGGACAAAGGGATCCGCCGCGTGCTGGTTCATGGAGACGAGGCGTTCGGAAGCGGCAATCTGGTTGAAGAATCCGCCAACGTGGATCGTGCCCGCGCGCCGGCAGCTTTCCGCCAGCCAGGGGATGGGTTCGGAGAGCGCGTAGTCCAACTTGAACACCCCGGGGCCGTAGCGATACCGGGCGAGCCGTCCCCTGTAAATGCCGGGCAGGCGGTCGCCCGCGAGCCGGACGATCTGGCGCGGGGTCAGGTCGAGCAAGGTCGCTCGCGCCGTGGGCAGTTCACGGATGTTCCCGATGGGCCTGTCCAACTGGATCGTCCCCCCGAGCGCCTGGAAACTGGCGCCGAGCGCGTTCGCGATTTCCCCCGAGCCGCCTTTGGCGATCGGCCAGCCCACGGCGTGCCCCGCCATGCCCAATACCAGGCCGAAGGAGGCGGAGGCCGTCGCATTCAAGGGCAGGAAGGAATGCGCCGCCAGTCCGGCGAAAAGCGCCCTGGCCCTTTCGCCCTTGAAACGGCTGCCGGCCAGCGCCCGCGCGGAGAGGAGCGCGGGCAGGCCGAACCGCGCGAGCGCAACGGGATTTTTTGGGAAACGGAGGAATGGCCGCAGGATGTCGTCGAAGATCGCCTCCGCCTGGCCGACGAACGGCTCCATGAGGCGCCGGTACGCGGCGCCGTCGCGCCTGCCGAGCTGTTCCGCCGTGGCGTCGAGGGATTGCTCGAGCACGACGGCCTCCGCGTCGAGCGGGTGCGCGAGCGGGATCGGCGGTTGTATCCACTCCAGCCCGTAAGCCTCCAGCCCGGCGGAGCGGAAGAACGGGGAAACGGCGGCCATCGGGTGGACGGCCGAACAGGTGTCGTGGAGAAAGCCGGGGAGGGTCAACGCCTCGGTGCGGGCGCTTCCGCCGATGGTGTCGCGCGCCTCGATCAGCAGCACGGAGAGGCGCTTCCTCGCGAGGGTGATCGCGGCGGCAAGCCCGTTCGGCCCGGCCCCCACAACGACGGCATCGTAGTCGTAGTGGATAAGGCTAATCCTCCTGGCGCTTGAGCAGCGCGGCGCGCATTTCCTCGATTGGCGCCTCGCGTCCGAACCAGATTTCAAACGCCAAGGCGCCCTGGTGGAGCAGCATGGAAAGCCCGTTCGCCCCCCGCGCGCCCGCTTCCTCCGCCGCGAGGAGCAGGGGAGTCCTCCCCGCTCCGTAGATGGTGTCGTACACCAGGAGATTCGGCGTCAGGAGCGAAGCGGGGAGCAGCCTTGCATCCGTGCGCTTCATCCCTTGCGAGGTTGCGTTGATGATGAGGTCGGTATGCTCAAGCTGGCGTTTGAGAAGCGGCTCCTCCCAGGGGACGGCTTCCAGGCGCGCCGCCGGGCCGAGCAGCCGCGAGCTTTTCAGATACGGTTCGAGTTCGGCGGCGAGCGCGCGCGCTTTTTCAAACGTCCGGTTTACCAGCGCCAGGCGGGAGCACCTCTCGATCGCGCATTGCAGGGAGATCGCGCGCCCCGCGCCGCCGCCCGCGCCGAGGACCATCACGCGCAGGTCGCGGATGTCCACGCCGAACTCCGCCCGCACCGCGCGGACGAGGCCCGGGCCGTCGGTGTTGAAGCCGGTGAGTCTTTCGCCTTCGACGAGCACGGTGTTGACCGCTCCGATCTTGCGCGCGTGCTCGTCGATCGCGTCGAGGAACGGCAGGGCCGCCGCCTTGTGCGGGATGGTCAGGTTCGCCCCGATGAAGCCCGCGCCGGGCAGCAGCCGCAGCGCTTCGCCCAGTTCTTCCGGGCGGATGTGCAGCCGGGTGTAACGGGCGTCGACGCCGCATTTCTCCAGCGCGGCGTTGTGCATCGGCGGCGAGGCGGAATGCTCCACGGGATCCCCGAATACCGAGAGGCGAAGCGGCGGGCTGGAGGCCGCTGTAACCTCCCGCCAACGCCGGAGATCGGCGAACGTGTAGGTCATGCCTGGAAGCGCGCGACGGTCTTCCGGAGGCGGCGCACGACCTTCTCCTTCCCCATGACTTCCAGCATGTGGTACAGGCTCGGCCCGACGGGACGCCCGCTTACAGCCAGGCGCGCGGGGTGGATCAGTTCGCCCGTCTTGCAGCCAAGCTCGCCGGCCAGCGCCTTCAGTTCGCTTTCCAGCGCGGCGGCGCTCCAGTCGTGCAGCGCTTCGTAACGCGCCGCGAGCCGCTCCAGCTTTTCGAGCGCGCCGGGTTTGCGAAGCGTTTTGGCGGCGCCTTCCTCGTCGTAGGCGTAGTCTTCCGTGAAAAAGTAGTCGATCCAGCGCGGCACGTCGTTCAGATGCTTTATTTTCTCCTTCACGATGGCGAGCGCGGGGAGGAGAGTCTCATCCGCCGCGATGCCCGCCGCTTCTATGAACGGCATGCTCAAGTCCCGGAATCGCTCCAGGCTCATTTGCGCCAGGTACTGGCCGTTGAGCCAATAGCATTTGTCGAGATCGAACGCGGCATTGCGCCGGTTCACCTTCGCGAGGTCGAAGAGGGAGATGACTTCCTCGATGTCGAGCTTCTCCCGGTTGTCCTTTGGCGACCAGCCGAGCAGGCAAAGATAATTGCGCACGGCTTCCGGCGCGTACCCCAGCTTGATGTATTCCGCGATGCTCGCCCCCTGGTCGCGCTTGCTCATCTTCGTGCCGTCCTTGTTCAGGATGAGCGGGATGTGCGCGAACCGCGGCGGCGGCGCGCCGAGGGCGTTGTAAAGTTCGATGTGTTTCGGCGTGTTGGAGAGGTGATCCTCGCCCCGGATGACGTGGGTTATCCCCATCTCGATGTCATCCACCACGTTCACGAAATGGAAAATCCACGAGCCGTCCGGGCGGCGGATCGTCATGTCCGGTTCCATTGAGCGGTCGAACACGATGGTTCCGCACACTTCGTCCCTGACCTCGACGGGCTTCCTCGGCGAACGGAACCGGAGGGCGCCGGCGTCCTCATAGACATTGTCCGCGAGCTTTTCGAGGTGACGCAGATAGATCGCCTCGCGCCCGCTCTGGAAATACGGCCCTTCGTCCCACTCCAGGCCGAGCCAGCGCAAGCCTTCGTAGATGACGGCCACGGCCTCCTCCGTGTTCCGGCTCCGGTCCGTATCCTCCACGCGCAGCACGAACGTCCCGCCCGTGTGCCGCGCATAGAGCCAGTTGAAAAGCGCGGTGCGCGCCCCCCCGACATGCAGAAACCCGGTGGGGGAGGGGGCAAAACGGACGCGAACGGATGAACTCATTCCCCCCTCTTTACTTTATTTGACAATCGAGCGCCATTCCGTATTCTGCCCGTTCCTGCCGGTTTCAGGGAGGGCCATCGGCAATGCGCAAAAAAATTCTCTTAATCGACGACGGTCTTTCCGCCCCGGGCCAGTTTGCCGATTGCGACATACTGCTCGCCCGCGGCGGCGCGGACGCCTTCGAGCGCATTTACGTCGCCCAGCCGGACCTCGTCCTCCTCGACGGCTCCCTGCCGGACAGCGACGCCATCTGCCGCCGGTTGTTTGACGATCCGCTGACCGCGTCCATTCCCGTCATCGTCGTGGACGGCCGGCCGGTGAAGTATCCCAACGTCGTCCGGCAAACCGGCAAGGACGGGCTGGATTCGGCAGTCAGCGAAACGCTCGCGCTCGCCAAGCCAAAGCCGAATCCCGCCGCGGCCATCCTGTCGCGCGACGCGGGCAGGGTCGTCTTCGCGGGGCACACCGGCTTTTTCTCCCTCCGTTCCGCGCTCCAGATGGCGTATTCCGATCAACTGACCGGCGCGCTTCGCGTTTTCGTCAACCGCTTCCCCGTCGAAGTGTTTTTTGCGAAGGGGCGCTTCCTTTTCGCCACCTCGCGCAATGCGCTGCTCTATACGAAAGATTCCCCGGTCATTCTCTCGTCCACGAACCTGGGGTTGATCGTCGAGGCGCAGGTGAACCAGGGCGTTTCCGGTTGCCCCCTCTTTCTCTACCTGGCGGCCCGGAGCGGTTTCCCGCACGACGACGTTGTCCAGATCGTCCGCGACCACGGCCAGCGGCTGTTCGCCGGCCTTTTTACCGCGGGGCGCGTACAATTCGAATTCGAGGAGACAACGGAACCGCCCGACTACGCCGCCCAATTTCCTCCCGGCGCGGAAGACCCTGACAACTGGCTGCTCGCCAGCCTTCGCTACGTGAAATTCGACGCGTTGACGGCGCAACAGCGGCCCGACCCGAACGGCAACCCGAACTACACGCAGCGCGGCTACGAATCGATCCAGCGCCTCCGGCTGAACGACGTGGAGGTCCGTTTCGCCGCCGCCATCAACGGCGCCTCCTCCCTCCAGCAGATCGCAAAGAAAATCGGCGTCGCTCTCAACGACGCGCTGCTCATCGTTTTCCGGTTCCAGACGCTGGAGATCATCGACTACTGGTCCTCCCAGGTGAAGGCGCTCCCCCCGGCTCAATAACGTTTCAACCACGCCTGGCCCGCGTATTTTTCCCGCGCGAGAAGAGCGGCGCGCTCCGTCTCGTCGCGCCTCAATTCGCGGGTCTTGACCCGGCGCGAAAACGCGGCTGCCAGCAGATCGCCGAACCCGCGCGGCAAAGCCACGTTCTGGATGCTCCCCTGGTGCAGAAGCCCGCTCCTCGTCCTCCGTTGCGCGGCGCCGGCTATCTTTTTTCCCCCGGCCAGGATGTCGTGGCGCGCCGCTTTCTCAAAGCACGCGCGCGAGACCCCGGCGCCGGTTTCGGCGGCCACGCTTCCGACCACGCCCACCCGCGCCAGCAGTTCCAGGATGCACTCGTGGATGAACCGGTACGACTCCGAGGGCTTCAGCCGGGCCAATGCGGAATCCGCGGGCGCGAACAGGGAGTAGGTCAAGTCTTCGCCGTGCGGGACGATCCCTCCCCCCGTCCATCGCCGCACCGGTTCGCGCCCGGGATGCGTCTCGACGGCGGCGGCATATCTTTCAAAATAGCCGAAGGAAACCGCCGGGCGGCTCCAGCCATAAACCCGTATGGCGGGCGCGGCGGTTTCGAGAAAGAGCGTTTCGTCCATGGCCATGTTGAAAGCCCCGTCGTGCGGCTCCGGATCCGCCACGCATTCGATGGCCTCAAATAGCATGCAGAATCTTTTGAATTGGTAATGGCGTTTTGGAAAGATTTGTTTATCATCTCGTCCGCATGGCGAAAGTAGCACTAGGGAAGGGTCTGGGCGCACTCATCAACCCGCGGGTGGCGTCGCCTACGCCCGCCGTAGAACACGGCGAGCGCATCCAGCACGTCGCCTTGACGGACATCATCCCGAGCCCCTTGCAGCCGCGCACCGAATTCCGCGGCGAACGCCTGCAGGAACTCATCGAATCGATCCGCGAGCGCGGCATCATCCAGCCGCTCATCGTCCGCAGGCGCGGGGATAAATTCGAGCTGATCGCCGGCGAACGCCGCTGGCGCGCGGCCACCGAAGTCGGCTTGAGCCAGGCGCCGGTCATCCTGCGCGAAGCGTCGGACCAGGAAGTCCTGGAACTGGCGCTCATCGAAAATCTCCAGCGCGAAGACCTTAATCCGATAGAAGAAGCCCAGGCTTTTTCCCGGCTCGCGCACGAGTTCGGCCTGAAGCAGGAGGACATCGCCAAAAAAGTCGGCAAGAGCCGCGCCGCCGTGGCGAACTCCATGCGGCTGCTCGAACTTCATCCCCAGGTGCGGGGCTGGCTGACGCAGGCGCGCATCTCCGTGGGGCACGCGAAAGTGCTGCTCTCGGTGAAATCGCAGGACGAGCAGATCGTCCTCGCGGAGGCGATCATCCGGCAAAACCACACGGTGCGCGCGGCGGAACGCCTCGTGGCCAATCACTTCGCGAAACAGGGCGCGGTGCGCGCCGCGCGCGGCGGCGGGAACGCAGCCATGACGCCCGCCATCCAGCATTTGCAAAACAGGCTTCAGCAGCACCTCGCCACGCACGTCCTGGTGCGGCACGGCGATAAACGGGGACATATCGAGATCGAGTACTACGGCACGGATGATTTGCAGCGGATACTGGAGATGCTCGGCTTGCGGAATGATGAAGGTTAGCCGGCTCGCTCTCCTCGCGGTCCTTCTCCTTGCGGGCGCGTGCAGTCATAAACGGGAACAGTCCGCCGACGCCCCCGAGGCCATGCCTCCCTCCGAGCTGGCGCCCCCGCCGGAGCCTCCCGGGCCGCCGCCCGCGGAATTGTGGAAGGAATTTTCCGGGCGGAGAGCGTTCGCGCACGTAAAGAAGCTTGTCGATTTCGGCCCGAGGCCCTCCGGTTCCGAAGCCCTCGAACGCGCGAGGAAATACATCGTCGATTCGGTGCGAGGCGCGGGCTGGCAGGTTGTTCCGCAGGAATTCATCGACCGCACGCCGAGAGGCCCCGTGACCTTCGTCAACCTCATAGCCCGCTACGGGAACTCGGATTCGCCGCAGAGAATCATCATCGCCTCGCACTACGACACCAAGATTTTCGACACGATCAAGTTCGTCGGCGCGGACGACGGCGGTTCGAGCACGGGCGCGCTCATCGAACTGGCAAGGGTGCTGGCGCTCGATCCCGGCCTCGCCAGGCGCGTCGAACTCGTCTTCTTCGACGGGGAGGAAGCCGTCGTGCAATTCGGCCCCGGCGACGGCCTGTACGGCAGCCGCTACTACGCGCACGTCCTGCGCGAGACGGCCCGCAACCGGCAATTCAAATGCGGCGTCCTCTGGGACATGATCGGCCCGTCGGATTTGAACATCACGCTTCCCACCGATTCGCCGCCCGAGATGGCGCGGGACATCTTCGCCGGCGCCGACAGCCTGGGCGTGCGCAAGAACTTCTCCTATTTCCGCGGGCCGATGCTCGACGACCACGTCCCGCTGAACGAATCCCATATCCCGACCATCGACCTGATAGATTTCGACTTCGTCTACTGGCACACCGCGGACGACACGCTCGACAAACTAAGCCCCGAGAGCCTCCGCGTCGTCGGCGAAGTGACGCTCTACTGCCTGCGCCGCATGCCCTGGCTGTAGCCGCCTCCACAACGGCAACGACGCCGTTCAGGGGTTCAGGGAGCGTTTGCCCGTCGCTCAGAACGGGATGGGAGCGGGCGGTTCGATCTTGATCTCGCCCTCCTGTTCGGGTTGCTCGACGGGGCTGACCCGCTCGGCGCGGCGCACTTCCATTTTGGCGGGAGACGCGGATGGGGCGGGCGATCCGTTCGCGCTCGCGGTTGCGGGCGTGGCGGCGGAGTTTACCGGCGTCCCCGCGGCGGCGGACGGCTTCACGGAATGGTAGGGGTCCTCGTCGCCGACCACGGTGGGCGCCTTGATGGCCACGGCGGCGATGCCGCTTGTGTTGACGGCCAGCGCGGCGCGCGGCCATTGCTGGCCTTTCGCCGGCGGAGGCGCCGAGCTGGAGACGGCGAGGCTGCGCTGGATTTCCTGGCCGCCATGCACGTCGCAATATGCTCTCGGCGCCTGTTCTTCCGTGCCGATTTCAAAATACGTCGTGCGGCGCCGGGCCGGTTCGCCCGTCGTCTTGTCGGGCAGCATGTCGAAACACTTGTCCGTCGCGAGCAGGCCGGAACTGCGGCAAATCTCGAATCGCTTGATTCCAGCGGGCTGGGGAATCTCCATCGGCTTGTAGCGGGCGAAGGTGGAGTTCATGATGTCCACCCACACTGGCAGCGCGACCTCGTTGCTGAATGCGCCGCGATAGATGGTATGCGGCTTGTCGAAGCCGATCCAGACGCCGCACGTGACCGCGCTGCTGTAGCCGACAAACCAGTCATCGGTGAAATTGTAAGCCGTGCCCGTTTTCCCCCCGAGCGGGAAGTTCTTGAGGCCGTATTCCGCGTAGGCTTTGTCCCCGGTGCCGCGCTCCAAAACCTGGGAGAGGCAAGAATGGACTTCGTACGCGGTCGTGTCCTTCACCACGGGAACCCGCGACGGCTGGGCCTGGAAGACGATGGAGCCGTCCTTGTCCTCGATCCGTTCGATGAGGAAAGGATGGGCGGGCCGCGAACCGCCGCCGGGAAACAGGGTGTAGGCGAGGGTCAAGTCCATGAGCGTGACCTCGCTGCTGCCGAGGTACGTGGCGGGGAACCGCCGCAGGGGGCTTTGGATGCCCGCCTTCTTCGCGAGCGCGATGACCTTGTCCAGCCCGGTCTGCATCCCCACCCGGACCGTGGCGGCGTTCTTGGATTTCACCAGGGCCTCCCGCGCGGAGATGGCGCCTTCGTAGGCGTTGTCGGCCAGTTCGGCGCCCCATTCGCCCAGGATGCCCGTCATGCCGCCGATCATGACCTGGCGGTTGTCCATGACGTTGTCCTGGAACAGGCTTCCCGGAAACAGGCCGTTGTCAAAGGCCGCGGCATAGACGAGCGGGCCGAACGCCGTCCCCGCGGGCCGCGCGGAAAGCGTGGCGCGGTCGAACTGGCTGTGATTGAAATCCCTGCCGCCCACCAACGCGAGCACAGCGCCGGTCGCGTTGTCCAGCGCGACGAAGGATCCCTGCAAATATTCGGGCCCGGGCATGGCTTCGTCGCTGTCGCCCTGCTTCTTCACGCGCTGCCGGAAGAGCGTGTCGTATTCGAGATACGTCTGGTGATCGTAATCTTTCCTGCTCTCGATGGCCGCGAGCCGGTGCGCCAGGGTCTCCTCGGCCCGCTTCTGCAACTCCGCGTCGATGGTCGTGTAGATGCGGTATCCGTCGCTGGAGGCGTTGTCGCGCCCCACCTGGCTGACGACCTGCTGGCGGATGGCGTCGATGGCGTACGAATCGCTGTGCGTCGGCTTCCGGTTCTTGATCGCCGGGACTTCCGCGACGCTCGAAAGGTACTCCTGGTTGGTGGAAAGCTTTTGTTCGAGCATCCGCGAGAGGACGAAGTTGCGCGCGTTGATGCACGCCTGCCGGTTGCTCCAGGGCGAGAGGTTGTTCGGATTCTTCAGCAGGCCCGCGAGCATCGCGCAATCGGCGAGGTTGAGGTTTCTGGCCTGCTTGCCAAAGTAGCCGCGCGCAGCCGCTTCCAATCCATAAAAGCCGGAGCCGAAATAGACGCGGTTCAAGTAAAGCTCCAGGATTTTTTGCTTCGAGTAGTGTTTCTCTACTTCGAGGGCGAGGAAGACTTCGAGAATCTTGCGGTCGTAGGTTTTTGCGTGCAGATCGAAGGAATTGCGGACGAGTTGCTGGGTGAGGGTGCTCGCGCCTTGCCGTATGCCGCCCGCGCGATAGTTCTTCCACGCCGCGCGGAACATGCCGTAGTAATCGACGCCCTTGTGCTGGAAAAAGCGGTTGTCCTCCGCGGCGACGATGGAGCGGATCATATCCGGCGGTATGTCTTCGAAGGGGATGGTGTCGCGGTTTTCGAGGAAGATCCGACCCAGCGGGGCCCCGTAACGGTCGTAGATGACGCTGGAGGACTCCATCTCCGCCAGCTTCTTGAGGTCAAACCGGGCGGCCCTGTCCTCGTAATCGCTCTTGACCTTCCAAACGAAGAGACCGCCGCCGCCGATCAGAACAATCGCCAGTGAAAGAAGGGCAAGGAACCACGTCCGGCGATAAAAAGGCGTTCGATGATGATAATAATAATCCAACATGGGGCGGCAAAGGTCTCTTTACCTCCCACACAAACCGGCCCCGCGCAACCCGAAATCAGGCGGCGTAGTACTTCGGATACCGGTAGTAATAGTAGTCCGGCATCTCGGTATTGACGCAATTGAGGATGAGCCCGAGGACGTTCACCTGCCGTTGGTACAGCGCGTTCAAGGAACTGGCAACCAGCCGGGCGGAGGTGAATTGCGCCCGGACGACCATGAGCGTGCCGTCGAAGTTCGGGGCGATGGTGGCGGTGTCGTCCGTGGCTAGGATGGGGGAGGTGTTGAAGATGGTGAGGTCGAATTCGTCCCGGCATTCGGCCAGCAGCTTGTTGAAGGCCGGTTTCAGGAGGAGTTCCGCAGACTGGTTGGTGACGGGGCCGGACGGCAGCAGGGTCAGGGTGGGATAAAGGGTCGGCTGCAAGGCTTCCTTGCGCGTGATCTCACCGCGCAGGATGCTCGTGAGGCCGAGTTTGGTCTCCATCTTGAACAGGCCGGTGAGGTCGCCGCGGCGCAGGTCGGCGTCGACCAGCAGGACGCGCGCGCCCGCCAGCGACATGGTGATGGCGAGGTTGCTCGCGATGGTCGATTTGCCTTCGCCCGGGATGGCGCTGGTGACGATGAGCGTCTTTAGATCGCCCTGGTTCGGCATGAAAATGAGCGACGAGCGGAGGCTGCGGAAGGATTCCGCGAAGGTGTAGCGGTCGTCTTCCGAGTGGAGGAGAGCCAGGGTCGCTTTCCGGCCGGTGGAGATGTTCGGAATCTGGCCGACAATCGGCTCCGAGAAGCGATGCATAACCTCCGTGGAGGAGGCGAGGCGGTCATCCGCGCGGTCGAGCAGGATGAGGAGGATGCTCCCCGCCACGAGGCCTGCGAGAGCTCCGGCGATGAGATGGACGACGGTTCCGCGGGAGACTTCGTCCGCGGCGCTAGCGTCCTGCAAAACCTGGATGGTCTCGTCGCCCCCCATCGTCTTGATGGCCTTGACGCTCTTGAGGTCGCCCAGAAGTTGCGTGTAGAGGTTTTGCGCGCGCGTTACCGCGTCGACGCGCTGCTGGTAGGCGTCGTTCTTGTGGCTGGCGTCGCGCGCCTTCACTTCCCAACTCTTGATGTTCTGGTCGAGGCTCGCCAGTTCGGCCTTGATCGCGCCGATCTGCACCTTCGTCTGTTCCGCGTTCTGCGTTTTGATGTCCTCGAGTTCCCCCTTAAGCGTGGCGATCTGATCCTGGATGGCGATCAGCTTGGGATGCTTCGGCTTCCATACCTTGCTCTGTTCGCTCAATAGCGCCCGGGCCCGGCTCAGTTCGAGAGCTTTCTGAAGATACTGGGTCGCCAGGTCCATGGCGATGGGCGCCTCCGAGGAGCCGGAGTTCTTTGAATCGGCCGATGTCCGGTCGTCATTGGAGGCGGGCATGTTGAGCAGTTGCTCGGAGGTGAGGTTCTGCATCCGGTCGAGCTCGGTGTCCATGCGGGCGCGCTTTTTGGAGAGATCGGCCAGGAATGTGGCGGCCTGCTTGCCCTGCTCGGCCCAGGCGGACATGTCGTTCTGGTCCACGTAATCGCGGAGGTCTTTTTCCTTCTCGTCCAACTCGACGCGCTGCTTGGACATTTCATCGGCGATCTGGCTCGCGGCCTTGTCCGCCACGCCCTTGCGCTTTTCCTGTTTGAAGTTGATGAACTCGGACATGACGGCGTTCACATACGCCTGCGTGTAGGCGGGGTTCGTGCCGACGGCCGCGACCGTGAAGATGGAGGAGTTCGGGCTGCGCGTGGCGCTGAGGTCGTCGATGACGCCCTGCAATTTCGGCGAGTCGATGGCCACTCTGCGCCTGGCGCGATCCTGGATTTCCTGGTCCTGGATCATCTTCAGGTTCGTGCCGTAGTAATCGCCGAAATCCTGGTTGCCGTGGATCGTCGCCTGCCCGGAGACGTCGATCGTCTCGCTGACGGTAAGCTCGCCGCGCGAAGCGTATTCGACGGGCTTCTGGAAGGATGTCCAGGCCCCGTAGGCGAGGCCCGCGCTGACCGTGAGAGCCAGCACCCACCAGCGCCGCTTCACGAGCTGGCGGTAGCGAAAGACTTTTAAGTTGAGATTTGCGCCCCAGTCGTTGGTTGGCGCGCCGGATGTTTCAGCCTCCATGCGGTTTACATGTTGATGACTTTTTGCGGCACGTAGATGTAGTCGCCGTCAAGGACTTCCGGGTCTTCCGCCTTGCGGGCGGCGCGCCAGACGCCGAGCACGTCCACGGAAAAGGTCTGTTTCTCCCCGTTTTTCTGCTTCCGGGTCACCCGCACGTTGTTGCTCGCGGCGAATTGCGCGAACCCGCCCGCCTTCAGGATGATGTTGCTGACGGTGAGGTGTTCGCTGGGATCGAGCAACACCGGGCCGGGAACCTTCACCGCGCCGGCCACGTAGATTTTTCCGAAAACCTGCGCTTCCTCCCGGACGGAGTCGATGGCGAGCCGCACGGTGGCGGTGTAGTAATAGTCGGCTTCGAGCTTGCGCTTCAACTCGGCCTCGACCTGCGCGCAACTCTTCCCGGCGACGTGGACGCGGCCCAGCGGGGGCACGTCGATCTCCCCGGTGGCGGTGACGATCTTCGGCGCGGGGCCGCTCTTGTCTTCGACGATTTCCAGGGAGACCTGATCGCCGACGTGCAGGGGCCGGTCGGGATTCACCGCCACGGCGCGCGGACGGACGGGAACGGTCTGGTATTCCGCCGGGGCCGCCGGAACGCTCGGCGCGACGGGCGTGTCGCTTGGGTTATTATTGAGCGGCAGCGGGGTGTCGTGAAACACCGAACCCGCACCCGGCGCGGCATCCGCCCGCAAGGCGCAACCGGCTATGAGAACGGTTGCGGCAAACAAGCGACGGCTGTGACAGGTCATCATTCAAGGTTCAGAAACTGTAAAACATGCTCACCATAACCAGGTCCTGCTCGTAGTCGAATCCACCGAGGTTCGACTGCTTCAGCAGGTAGCGGTAATCCATTCCAAGGGTAACTGAAGGAGTGAGCACGTAGCGTGCCGCAACCGCGAACCCGTAACGCTCGGCTTCCTCCGCCCCGAGGCCGGATGTCTTGTAATACTCGAAGAACGCGGTGGGCGAGAGGGAGATGGACGGAGTGAGCTTCCAGTCCGCGCCATACTCGGCGTGGTACAGGGTGTAGAAGTTCTGGCCGAAACCAAGCTCGGCGTTCTTGGAAAAGATAAGGTGATGGGCGAAATGGTCGGACAACTGGTTGGTGACCTGCAGCCGCGCGTACCACGACGTGGAACCGGAACTGTCGCCGATCGATCCGTTGTTGTCGAAGGTGAGGTCTTGATAGCCCGCTTCCAGGTAGGCCCGCGTGTTCTGCGTGATGCCGATATCGAGAAACGGCCCGACGAGGTAACCTTCGCCGTCGTTCTGTCCCGATTCGTAGAAGTGGATGTAGCTGGCGGAAAGGTCCAGGCCGAGGGCGATATTCGGGCCGAGCTGGTAGGAGGGCTTGGCGTAGAGGGTCTCGATGCCGCGGCTCAGGATGTCGAATTGGGAGCCGCCGAGCGACCAGAGATCGTCGTGATTGTAGCCCAGGGTCAGCTTGACCTGCTCGTTGATCGGCCAGTCCACCTGGATGCCCGCCTCGTTTTCAAGCCGGCGATAATCCGCGACGCCATGAAGGATCGGGAGATCGAACGGGTCTTCCTGGTAGCTGAGGCGGTCGCGCAGGGTGACCTGTATGCCGCCGATGTGCATTGTGAATTCGAGGGCGGAGTTCGGGGAGATCAGCGGCCCGTTGCTGTCGTATTCGGTATGGTTGACATAAGCCGCGTAGCTGATGCCGATTGACAGGTGCAGGGTGTTCAGTTCGCTGACGCGCCATATCCCGTCGAACTCAGCCGAAGGCCGGAAAATAATATCCTGCTGGCGGTTGCTGCTGTTGCCCAGATTGATGTTGTCGTTGAATTCCACCGCGATGCCGGCGGCGATGTTGATCCCGAAATTGGAGCCGACCTTGATGTTATATTTCTGCTCTTCCTCGGGCGTGGGCGGAGCGACCGTGGCGACGTCCGCCGGGGTTGCCAGCGTGCGAAAATACTCTTGCGCGGACCCGGCGCGCGGAAGCAGAAGGCCCAGGACCGCGACGGGGAAAACGCAGATTCGAAAAACTTTTTTCATAATTCTGTAGATAGGTAGAAGCGAGGCTATTCTGCCAGAAAACGAGTGACGTGCAATCTATAAATAATGTATGACGCCCCGCGCGACGGGTTCAATGGGGTTTCGTGTCGTTGGCTATCACGCACCGGAAACCCCAGTTGTCCGTGCTGGTTTCCGGCGGCGCGTGGACGCGGCACGAGGAGAGCAGGCTCAGCCGCAATGCGCCGTTGTACCAGGAGCCTCCGCGCAGCACCTTTGCCCTCTGCTCGGAGTTCCAGGAGTCCATGCACCACTGCGAGACGTTGCCTCCCATGTCGTAGAGGCCGAGCTTGTTGGGAGGAAACGCGGTGACCGGCGACGTGTAAACGAAGCCGTCGTTGTAACCCTTGATCGCTACGTCGGAACTCGTCTCCTCGCCGGTGTAGTTTCCCGCCATGCGGGGCGGCGGCCATTGCGTGCCCCAGGGGAATATGCTCGGCACGTCCATATCCCGCGCTTCGGGCGTGGCGCCGGATTCCTCCGGCAATCCGACGGCCTTGCTCCATTCGAGATCGGTGGGAAGCCTGTAATATTGATGGGGGTTCAGGGCGCCGGCCTTCTGTTCCTTCTGGGTCAGCCATTTGCAGAAGTTCATGGCGTCCTCCCAGCTTACATAGACGACGGGATGATCGGGCGCCTGCTCAAACCCGGGGTCCTTCCAGGCGGAGGAGGAGAATTGGGTCGCCTTTGCGAACTGGGCGAAGTCTTCCACGCGAGTGGCCCAGATGCTGAAGAGAACATTCCCGACCGGCACGAACCGCATGCCCAGGCTGTTGACGCGCATGTTCGCGGACGGGGGCGGCGCGCTCGATTGCGGGGCTGACGGCGTTTGCACGGGCGCCACGGGTTCCGCGCGCATGACGCGGATCGGCGCCTCGGGAGAAGCCGAAGGCGCGGGAGTGGCGCTTGGAGAAACGGAAGGCGCCGGCGTGGGAGTTGGAGTCGACGGGGCGGGGGATGGCGTCTTTACCGGCGCCGGCGTCGCCGGCTTCGGGGTGGGCGAAGGGGCGTTGACGATGGCAGACGTTGGCGTGGGCGTCGGCGAGGGGGCCGCGGCCCGGGTGGGCGTCGGGGTGTTGTTCGCGCAGTAAAGAGCCGTGGCTACGATGCCCACGAGGATTATCGCCGCGAGAACGGCCAGCGCCGGGAACTTGCAGCCTGCCCGTTTTTCTTCCGCCGCCGCCGCGGGTTCCGCCGCCGTTTCCGTTGGAACGACAACCTCGGCCTCGGTTACCGGTTGCTGCTTTCGCGCGGGAGGAGCTTCCCTTTTCACGGAGGAGATCGGAGCCGGGGCTCCCGCGAGGCGGGCGGCGATCTCGGGCTCCCACTCTTCCGGCGGCGGGCCGCCGAGCAATTCCCGGATCAACGCGCCGACGCCTTCATCCCTGGCGCCGCTCGCGCCCGGGGCGGCGACGAGCAGACCGCCTTCCGGGGAGACGATCAGATTCGCGGGAGAAATATCCAGGGCGGGCAGCCTTGCCCGGCGCGCGTCTCGCAAGGTTTCGCATAATTGAAAAATCCAGGGCTTGATCTCCGCGGGCTCGAAACGCCCGTTCTCCTTCTTGTCCCGAAGCGCGGCGAGAGTCTCGCCTCCCGCGAAATCCATCCGGAGCGCCGACCAATCGGGCGTTTCGATCAATTCGTTGATCGGGAGGATATGCGGATGAACGACCGTCCGGTTCTTCCTGACGAGCGCGCGGTACTCGGCAAGCGCAGCGGCGTCCAGACTCCCCGGCAGGATGTGCAGGGCGAGGTCCCGGCCCGCTTTTTCATCGCGCGCGGCCCAGGTAACCCCCGGCCCGGCGCCCCAGGTCAGGATGCTCTTGAGGACGTAGCCCCCGGCGAGTTCCTGGCCCGCGGTGAAGGCGGAACTGGAAGCGCCTTTGTTATTTGGTTTGGGCATAGCGACTTTTACATAACCGGACGGGAACTTCTTGGCTGCAAAAAAAGTGCCTCAAATAAAAAAAAGATATTGCTTTACATTTTCAAGTGATTTACCATAATGTCTCTAAATACCAGAACGTCCGAGAGTCGGATATTTTGATATTTTGTTTACACCGCCATTATAAACGAGTAATACAACCAACGATGAAGACCAAAAACTTGAGTTCGCTTCTGTTCCTGGTGACGGCGGCCGCAGTGGCCGCCCCCGACGGGGCGTCGGATAAGCAGCTGCAAATCTATCCGAAAAACCTCGCGCGCCAGAACAGCGGTGCAAATCTGTTCCTTTACAACCCGGCGACCCAGTCGTATGCGCCCACCGAAGCGGCCGCGGCCTGGCTGGACGACGATGTCGCCACGGGCTGGCCCGCGCAGGTCGGGCAGCATTACTACATGGTCTCGCTGCCGGAAGCCCAGTTGCTGACGAACTTCGGCCTCCTGGCCAAGTCCGGCGCGGGGACGGTCAACCTCTACGCCGGCGACGAGGCCGCGCCGCCGTCCTCGAAGGCGTGGACGCTGGTCGGGCGCGATATCCCGCTTGCCACGCTGAACGGCAGCAAGCTCGGCAAGCCCTTCAGCCGGTTCGCGAAGTATTTCCTCATCGAGACGAACCTGAGCGAGAGCGGCCCTCTCTACAGCCTCTATCTGTATGGAGAAAAGCCCGAGGTCGACTACACGCTGGAGAAGCGTTCGCAGTCCGTCGACACGCACGCCGTCTTCGGCTCCTACGTCAACAACCAGGTCGCATTCAACCAATCCGGCCTCTACACGAAGGCCCGCGTCACGTATAGCAACGGCGGAGCGGGTTTCGTCGATTGGCAGAAACTCATCGCCGACAGCCCGGACGGCATGGTCAGCGTGGCGCCTTCCACCACGGAGGCCGGCGTCGCCATCAAGTTTGACGGCACGCCCGCCATCCAGCGCATCTCCGTGCTGACCGACCCCGCGGCCAAAGGAAAGCTGGACTTCTACCTCGTAAACGCGGCGACCGCTACGACCACTACGGGCGGTCCTTCCGTGGCGGACAAGACTCCCACGGCCAGCATCGTGCTGAACGGCTCCGGCCCGGCCAATTCCGTCGATTTCGCGGCGGTCGCGGCGGGTTCGCTGCTCGTGCGCTGGACTCCCGATGACGGGACGCAGAGCCTCGGGCTGCGCCAGATCGATTCCTTCGACGATATCTCGCTGGCCGATTACCAGCTTACCGGTTCGCCGGAAGCCATCGCCCAGAGCGGCGGCGGCGGCGCGGCGGACGAATCCAAGGACATGGCCGACGCCAAGGATCAAAAGAACGTGGAACCGGTCGCCGAGTTGCTGCCGTCGAGAGTGCCGTTCGTTCCGGGCGGTTTGGGAGACCCGGCGCTGCTGCCGTCCAACATCCCTACCTTCGGGAGTAATAATAACAGGCCCGGCCCGACTCCGACCCCGCCCCCGCCGCTCAGCCCGTAGTCTCGGCGGAGTTTGTAAACGTTTGGAAAGGGGGCGCGAGAGAACATCTCGCGCCCCTTTTTGTTACCAGGAATCGCGGATTAGTGGGTGCGCGAATTTGTAGGGGCGGTTGTGTCAACCGCCCGGGAGTGAACCTGATTTGCAGGCAAAGGTTCTTCCCATAGGCAATTTAAGCGTTCGGGCGCTTGTACCAGAGGCCGCACATCTCCCGGTTGCGCAGAGCGCCGGGGCGGAGCATCAGGGCCACCGCGAGCATCAACCCGCGCGTGCCGTACCAATCCATCTTTCGCGAAGAGGTCACGACCGGCGCGCCGGTCAATATGCGGAATTTCAGCCCCTTCGCTTTGGCCCAACGTTTCAGGCGATGGGAGAAAAACAGCTCTTCCCCCGCGTAAATCTCTTCGTCGAAACCGCCCGTCTCTTCCCACGCGGCGCGCGGGCAGAAAAGAAAGGAGCCTGCGGCGAGTCCGCAGACGGCGGATATCTTGTTCCAGAGCCACGTCATCGAAGTGGCGAAGAGGCTGAGGCCCTCCTTGTCAAAACGGAGCACGGACCCTCCGGCGCACACAACGTTGGAGTCGAAGCAACGAAGCGTTTCGCGAAGAAGCTCGGGGGTCAGGAAGGTGTCGGCGTCCAGGAAGATGAACCATTTCCCGGCGGCGGCCCTGGCGGCGGCGTTGCGCGCGCGGGCGATCTGGTTGTGCGGTTCGGAGACGACGCGCGCGCCGGCCCCGGCGGCGACGGCGGCGGTATTATCCGTGGAATTGTTGTCGCAGACGATGATCTCGTAGGAAGGCCGGCCCGCCGCCGCGAAGCTCGCGTGGACGCCGGCGATGACCTTGGGAAGAAGCGCCTCCTCGTTGAACGCCGGTATGAGGACGCTGATCTGCACCCGGCTACCTGGCAACCGGAAACCCCGCCGGGCGATCCGAGAGTTTCGGGCCGGACTGGACCGGGTTGGAAGCCACGGGCAGATCGATCTGGCCGCCTACGACCGCCACTTCGCCGCTCTCCCGTTTGCGGAGGTTGGGGTGGCTGGTGACGGCATGGTAGGTCTGCTGGTCGAGCGTTTCCCCGTTCAGGCCGATTTTCGTGTAGAAGTATGTCTTCAGACCGACGAGCTGGAGGATGTGGAGTTGATTGGAGCGGTCGATCTCGGCCTGGGGCGAGTTGTTCGAAATGATCGGGCCGAGTTGCTGGGTGGCGTAGATGAGCCCGGCTTCCTTGTCCTCGACGCGCACGTAGAGCCGGTTATCCCTTTCCAGCCGGAAGGAGAGAAGCGAGAGTACGCGTTGCCCGCCCGCGCCTTGTTTTCCCTCCGGGATGCCCACGGTCTGCTGCCAGAGGAGCTTGCCCTCCGCTATCTCGATGGTCGTATTGCCGGAGCCGTAAAATCTCCGCCCTTCGGCGTAATAGACGCTCGCGCGGACGTGATACATCCCGAAATCGCCGATTGGGAAAAGCGAGGCGAGATTCGCGCTGCGCTTTATCGTGCCGCCCACGGGGATTGTGACCGGAACCAGCCCGCTTTGCTGATCATTCGGAGGCACTAGGCGGCCGTCCGCGGCTTGGATTTCAAAGCCGCACCATTTTTGGCCGTCGGCGTCCTGCAAGGTGATGTCGTGACCCGACATGTTCGTGATGCCGATGGTGACGACGACCGGCTCGTAAGACATGTAGAGCCGGCGCGGCACTCTCAACTCGACCCGCACCTGCGCTTCGAGCCGGGGGGCTAGCGCAAGGAGGCCAAGGGTCAGCGCGGCGGCGAGGGGGATTTTTTTCATAGGGGTTTCACTTGGGCGGAGGTTCGCTGGTGGCGGTCCGGAAGCCAACATACTCCGAAGCCTGGTCGGCTTCGAGAAAAACAGAACGGCGCGTCAATTGATAATCCGGCGAATGATAGGTGCCGCCGCGCACCACGGGTATTTTCGCCACCGGGTCCCATGTATCCGTCCATTCCGCGACGTTGCCCGCCAGCCCTATGACGCCGTATATGCTCCGGTCGGCCAAAATGGCGTTGACGGGACACCAGCGGTTGTACCCGTCGACGTTGCCGCCCGCCTTCGGGTCGTCATTATAGTCGGCGCTGGAGTTGCATTTCTTGGGATCGGGCGCATTGCCCCACGGGTACAGGGAACCTTCCGTGCCGCGCCCGGCTTTTTCCCATTCCATTTCGGTCGGGAGCCGCCGTCCTTTCCAATGCGCATAGGCATACGCGTCGTACCAATCGACAAGGAAGACGGGGCAATTCACATCGATCGGGACATCGCCGGCCTTGCCGGTGGTCGTCGCGGCCGTGTAGTAGATGTCCCAATTCCTCGGTTTGTGCGAAGTCTTTTCCTTCGGCTGCAGCGGAGAGTCGTATTTACTGGTCGGGTTTTTGTCGAGCGCGTCGAGGAATTTGGCGTATTGGCCGATCGTCACCTCGTATTTGTCGATCCAGAAGGTCGGAAGCTGGAGCCGCAGATTGTCCTGGTAGATGAAGGCCCCGCCGGACACCTCGACCATCGCGTCGAAATCCTTCGGCTTGAAAAGATTCCCGTACGCGAAGCGGCCCAAATAAAAGGCGGCTCCAACGCCGATGACCGCCCAAAGGATCGCAAGCGCCCATCTCCACCACGGTTTCCCCGTCTTCTCCTCTTCCACCGCCGGGGCTGGGCGCGCTTCCTTCGCGACGGCCGGCGGCGGGGCGGCGAGCCCCTTGAATGGCCCGTCGATCGCCTGGATGAGGATGAGCCAGGAGGAAAAGCCTTTGTGCCCGCCCTCGGCCATCCTCTCCAGGATCGAGGCGAAGGCGGGGGAGGGGGCGCCTTGCAGGACCGGCTGAATGATTTTTGAGAGGGCGCGCATCTCCTGCTGCGCGGTGGTGGCCGTTCCCTCGCTGGTGATGAGATTCGAGAGACGCGGCTTTTTGTCCGCCCCGATCCAAATGTCGCCCGCGGAGACTCCCGCATGCGGCGCGCGGCTTTGGCTGAGGGTGGCCAGCGTGGCCGCGACCGTCCGGAGGGTTTCCACGGCCAGTTTCTCGGGGATTTTTTCTCCCGCGGCGGCAAGCGCGGCGACGGTTTTCCCCGGCGCGTATTCGCTGACGGAGAAGAAGTGTTTCCCGTGCTCCTCCGTGTTATAAACGGAAAGAACCGCCGGATGCTTCACCCGGGCCTTGGCCATGACTTCCGCGACGAACTTCTTCTCGCCGGCGCGATCCGCCAGCATTTCCAGGGCGACGAGCCGGTTGGATTGCGTCCGCGCGGCAAGGTAAACCGGACCCCAATTTCCCTGGCCGAGCCGCTCGCGGATTTTGAATCCGCCGAGGACCTGGCCGGACAATTCTTCTTCGGTGGCCGCGGGTTCCGGCCTGCATCTTTGGACGGCGGACTGGAGCGCCGCCGGGTCAACCGGTTTTGGCAGGACGTCGTGTCCGGCTGTATGCTCGGCGTAGTCGCTGAGATCGTATTCCGTGGTGAAGATCGTCTTCAACCCGGCGAAGCGTTCCTCCAGCGCCATGCTCAAGGAGAATCCGTCCACCGCTTCCATCACCACATTGGTGACGAGAAGGTCCAGCCGCCCGGCGCCTTCGGCCGCGCTTACGGCATCCGCGCTTTTGGCGGTAAGGATTGTGTCGGCCGAGTCAAGCGCGTCCCGGAGGATTTGGAGCGCCCCCTGGTCGTCATCCACCAACAGGATGTTCATTTGGTATCCGCGTCGAGACTCAGCGGAGGCGGATACTGCTTCAGGAGCGTCACGGGATCGGCCCGCATATCCTGCAATTCTTTCTTGTAATAGACGCGCACCACGTAGCCGAAATATTTCCGGTCTTCGGCGGCGCGCCTCGCCTTGGCGTCGGGTTGCGGCTGGAGGTATTCCACATTGAGGATCTCGATGTCATCCTCCTGCCAGGTCGGGGGGCTGGTGCTCCAGCGATAATTCACCGTCGCGTTGGTCTGGACGACATCCTTGCCGTTGACGATGTCGTAAAAGAAGACCTGGATGACCACATTGGCCACGTCGATCCTCGAGTTCGGGCGGGCCTTCAGCGGAATCTTGAGGGAGAACTTCCTTTGCGCCTTCGGGTCGGCCTCCTCCTCCTGCGTGATGTCGCCCAGCCCGAGGACGGAGCCGGGCTGTATCCCGTCGGCGTCCCCCTTCATGGCCGACGTGGTGGAAGCGTTCGATTGCGCTTCGACCGCCTTTATCTTCGCATCCGCCGCCGAGAAATAGATGCCCGCGGTTTCGCCCATCTCGTAGATGCGGCGCCATTGCTCCATCGCCTTCTCATTGAGGCCCATCTTTTCATAGGTGATAGCCAGTTCGGACAGGACGAGCGGCTGGTCCGGCGAGATGGTTTGCGCCTCCCGCAGCCGTGTCAACGCCGTGCTGGTGTCGCCGCGTTCGCGCAAAGCCCGCGCGTTCTCCACCAGCTCCGCGAGGCGCCCTTCCGCGACGGGGGCGTCACGTTTCGGCAGCGGAGCCGTGACGGGAGTCGGTTTGGGAACGATCCCGGCCGGTTCGGCGGGGACGAGATCGTCGGAAGGGGCGAGCTTTGCGATTTGCGCGGGCGCCAGGAGAGGAAGCGGCGGCTGCGGCTCGGCCTCCGAGAGCGGATGGTAACGGGAGAAAAACGCGTGGCCGACCGCGGCGAGTTGCACGAGCACGGCGAACCCGAGAATGCTGATGGCGACGATGAAAGTCTTGCCGACTCTCTGTTTTGGCATGGGCGTCGCGGCTTGCATCGGTGGAAGGAAGGGTAATTTCACGGCGCCGCAGTGTCAACGCCCGGCGCTTGGACGCGAACGTTCTCGATAGGCGTTCAAGAACTGGCGCTTGAGTATCGGTTCAGGGCGCTTTTCCAGAAAAGGCGGGCGCCCAAAACCACGAAGAGCGTGGCGAGCGGCAGTTGAAAGGCGAGCGCTCCCGGCTGGTCGAGGCCGCGAATCAATACGCGGGAGGGGATGTTCGCGACGATGATGACCGGTATGAACCAACTGAAGATGATCTTGAAGAGGCCCTTGAAGACCGCGTCGGGGTAGCGGGCGATGTTGAAGAAGCTGTAGTAGCCGTAGATGAGGCCCTGCGCGCGGACGATCCAGAAGCTCACGGACGCCAGGAAAAACATGATCGAGTAATGGATGCCAATGCCGAGAATCACCGCGCCGCAATAGAGTGACACCTGCGCGAGTGTGGGCGTGATGGATAGCTTCACCAGGCAAAATACGACGAGCACGACGCCGAGAACGGCGTTGATGACGTTATCCATGCCGAACTGCCGCGTGGAGACCGCGAACTGCGAGTCGAGCGGCAGCAGCAGGAAAAAGTCCAGCTTGCCCGTGCGGACGAGTTCCGGGACGTTGGCGACGTTCATATAAAAGATGGCCTGGAAAAGCTGCCCGATGATCTGGTGCGTGCCGACGAGCAGGACGACTTCCCACTTCGTCCAGTCGCCGATCCGGTTGACGTACAGGTAGAGGACGTCGATAAAGACGATCTGGCCCGCGAACCAGAGGATTTCGACGATCATCCACAGGAGGAAGTTCACCTTGAAGTTCATCTCGCGGATGAGCGAGTTGCGAAACATGATCCAATAGACTTCCAGGTAGCGCCGCATGGGTTCAGCCCTTTGCCTTCAGCCTCCGACGGCCTGGTAGTGGTTGACGCCGTTGCGCCATAGGAGGCGGGCGAAGAGCCACGCGACCAATAGCCAGCACGCCTGGATAACGAGGCCTTCCTCGAGATTCCTGCCGGTGACTCGCTCCAGGAAGACCGCCACAGGGAAGAACGATTCGTAGGCGAACGGCAGCCACTTCAAAAAAATCTGGAGCCACGACGGCATGATATCGAGCGGGAAGGTCTGTCCGCTCAGGAAATATTCGAAGGAGTAGAGGATGAAGACGAGCGTGGAGATTTCCAGTATCCAGAACGCCATCATCGCCATCGAGTAGGCGATGAAGAACTGGATGAACGCCGCCATGAAGAGCGACAAGCCGGCGAGCAGCCAGGTGACGCCGTGCGCGGGCAGGACGATGAAGGAGCGGAAGTAGGCGAACACCAGCAGCACGGGGACGATGGTGACCGCGGTATAAAGCAGGCGGGTGCTCAGGAAAAGCGTCATGCGATGGCCGAGGTAGTTCAGCGGCTTGGTGAGAAAGGCGCTGATGAGGCCGTCGCGGATTTCGGCGGCGATCTGCCACTCATCCTCGGAGGGGGTCACGAGATTGTTCACCAGGAGGGTGAGCATGAAGTAGTAGATCATCGCGGCGTAGTCGTAGCCGCCGATCTCGCCCTTGCGTTCCGCGAAGACGGCGCGCCAGATGAAGACGGTGCCCGCCAGCGGGACGATGCCGAAGACGGACCGCAGGAGGAAGTTCCAGCGGTAGACGAAGGTATTCTGGAGGCCGATGTCGAATACCTTGACGTATTTCCTCAGCGACATGGGAATGCTCTTACCCCTTCCAACGGGGAATGCAAGCTACGCCGCGGATGCCGCCGGCGCCAGGGCCTCGCGCAGGACATTCAGCAAATCCGCAAGGCTGTACGGCTTCGTGAGGAAGGCGCGGATGCTGCGGCGGTCGCCTTCGATCTCGTCCGCCGAGGAGCCGCTGACGCTGATGATGCGGATCGCCGGGTTGATTTTCTGGAGTTCCAGGATCGTCGTCGGGCCGTCCATGTGGGGCATCATGTTATCAATGAGCGCGCAGTCGATCTTGTCCTTCATCTGGCTGTAGACGTGCACCGCTTCGCGGCCGTTGACGGCGGTGACGACTTTGTAGCCGTAGCTCTCCAGCGTCTCCTTGGTTATCTCCAGGATGGCCGCCTCGTCATCGACGATGAGGATCGATTCGCCCTGGCCCGCGGGGAGCGCGACCTTCATCTCGGCGGGGTCGGCGGTCAGGGACTGGGAACCGACCGCCGGCAGATAGACGATGAACTTCGTGCCCTTGCCCACCTCGCTTTGCACTTCGATGGCGCCGCCGTGGCTCGTGACGATGGCTTGCACGGTCGAAAGGCCGAGGCCCGTTCCCTTGCCCGCTTCCTTGGTCGTGAAGAAGGGGTCGAATATCTTTTCCACCACTTCGGGGGGAATGCCCGTGCCGGTGTCCGCCACCGTGATGACGATGTAAGAACCGCGCTTGATCTCGACGCGCCCGACCTTCATCGTCTCGGGGAAGTCCTTGTTCTCGGCGTTCATTGTTATGATGCCGCCGTTGGACATCGCGTCGCGCGCGTTCACGCAAAGGTTCAGGAGCACCTGGTGGAGCTGGGTGGTGTCGCCCATGATCGCCCAGAGGTCCTTGCCGACGTTGCGCCGTATCTGCACCGATTTCGGGAAGGTCTGCGACGCCATGTTCGCGATCTCCGTCAGGATGTGGCGCGGCTGCACCAGCGAGCGCTCGCTCTCGATGCCGCGCGCGAAGGAGAGCACCTGCTTCACGAGATCGGCCCCCCGCTGCGCGCTTTCCTGCAGCGTCATCAAGACCCGGCGGCCTTCCTCGTCCTCGTACCGGTCGTGGAGGTAGTAGCTCGCCATCAGGATGGGGGCCAGCACGTTGTTCAGATCGTGCGCCACGCCGCCTGCGAGCATCCCTATGCTCTCCATCCGTTGCGCCTGGAGGAATTGGGACTCGAGCAGTTTTCTTTCCGTGATGTCCGTGTTGATGACGAGGATCGTCTTGGGCGCGCCGTCGTCGCTTCGCACCAGGCTGCAACGGCTTTCGACCGTGATCGCCTTGCCGTTCTTGCGCACCTGGCGCAGCTCGCCCGTCCATTCGCCCGTCTCCAGCACGGCGGCGCGAACGATTCCCAGCTCGGCCTGGTCCGGCGCGGCGAAGAGGGTCTCCGCGGGTTTACCCACGATCTCCGCCTCGGCCCAGCCGTAGAGCCGCTCGGCGCCCTTGTTCCAGAATTGCACGGTGTTGTCCAGGGTCAGGACGAGGATGGCGTCGTGCGCCTTGTTCAAAAGCGCGGCCTGTTCGGCGATCTGATCCTCCGCGCGTTTTCTCTCCGTTATTTCCTCGACGGTGCCTTCATAATAGAGAAGCCGTCCGCCGACGTTGCGCACCTCGCGCGCGTGCTCGGATATCCAGATGATCGAGCCGTCCTTGCGGTGGACCTGGGACTCGAATTTCGACACCGACCCCGTTTTCTCCATGGCCTTGACGAATTTCTCCCGCCAGCCCGCGTTCACATAAAGCTGCTTGTCGATCTGCGTGATGGTGGACATCAAATCCTCGGGCGAGTCGTAGCCGTACATCCGCGCGAGCGAGGAGTTGACGCTGACATATTGCCCGCTGGGCGTGGACTGGAAGATGCCTTCGACCGCGTTTTCAAAGATGCCGCGGTATTTCTCCTCCGCCTTGCGCAAGGCCAGTTCCGCCCGTTTCTCTTCCGTCACGTCGCGCTGCACCGCCACGAAGTGGGTTATCTTGCCATGCCCGTCCCGCATCGGCTCCACATACCAGTGCATGAAAAATTCCGTGCCGTCCTTGCGGTAGTTGATTCCTTCGCCTTCGAATTTCTCGCCCTTCGCAAGCTGGTTGCGCAGGCGCTCCAGCAGATTGCGGCTCGTCTTCGGCCCGTGGAGGATGCTCGCCGTCTTCCCGATCGCCTCGGAAACCGCATAGCCCGCCATTCGCGTAAAGGCGGGATTCACAAAAATGATTTCCGGTTCCTCCCCGTCTTCCTTGGCGGCGAGGATGACGATCGCCTCGCGCGATTGCTCGACGGCGCGTTCCGTCAGCCGCAGCCGTTCCTCGGCCACGCGGCGGCCCCGTCTGTCCTCGGCTTCGTCCAGCGCGCGGCGCACGGCGGGCGCGAGCCTGTCGAGCCGCTGCTTTTTCACGCAATCGGTCGCGCCGCGCTTCAGCACCTCGACGGTCAGCTCCTCGCCGAGCCTGCGCGAGACGAAGATGAACGGCACGTCGGGATTGGCCGCCTCGAGCGCGTCGAAGCCGTGGAACGACGCCGCCGAGACCTCGGAGATGACGATGTCGTGGTTGTTGCCCTTCTGCTTCGCCAGGAAGTCGGAGCACGTCACGACCCGCTCGATCTCGCACGGCAGGCCTTCCATCTCCAGCGTGGATTTTATACGGTCGCTGTCGACCGGGTCGTCATCGAGGTGGAGGATGCGTATCGCCCGCCGTTTCATGGGTTCATAAATAAAAAGTCTCGTGCTTTTTCAGCCGTCCGGCTCTCTTGGAGAAGCAGGAAGCGCGCCCTTTTCCCATGCCGCGAAAATCGTTGCTGATAGTCTCCGCCACCTACGTCACGGAGGAGAATCGCAAGAAGCTGCTTGCCTTGAACGAGCACTTCGACCTGACCTGCGCGACGTGCGAAAAAGGGGGGGCGTTCGGCCTGCCGGTTTCGGCCCGCGGCGGGGCCGGGTTGGCGGCGCTGCCCGCGGTCGGCGATGTCCTGGGCGGAACCCGCTATTTCCTGCGGGGGTTGGGGCGCGTCCTCCGCGAACGGCGCTACGACATCATCCTGGCGGAAGCCGAGCCGTGGTCTTTCATCCGGTGGCAGACATGGTGGTGGAAGCGGCTTCTCCAGCCGGGCGCGTTGTTTGGCGAGTTCTCCTGGGAGAACATGGAGCGCCGGGGGGCGAAGGGGCTGGCGCTCTCCTTCGTTTACCGGGCGGCCATCGCGACGGGTGATTTTGTGATAGCGGGCAGCCGCGACGCGGGCGCCCTGTTCACGGAACGCGGAATGCGCCCTGTCAGGATTCTCGTCGCGCCGCAACTGGGATTGGATGAAGCGCTCTTCGCGCCCGCCGGGCGGCCCGAAGCGCGCCGGGCGATGGGCGTTCCGGCGGATTGTTTCCTGGCCGGTTATTGCGGTCGCTTCACAAAAGCCAAGGGGATCGCCGATCTTGTGGAGGCCGTCGAACTGGCCAGGCGGCGAAGCGACATCCGCCTTGCCCTCCTCGGCGACGGCGATTGCCGCCCCGCCGCGAGGGAATGGCTGCACATCCTGCCGCCGCGGCGCCACCCGGACATCGCGAGCTTCATGCAAGCGCTCGATCTCTTCGTCCTGCCAAGCCGGGAGACGCGGGAAGGCGGCGTCTGCTGGAAGGAGCAGTTCGGGCACGTCCTCATCGAAGCCATGGGTTGCGGCGTCGCCGCGCTCGGCTCCGACAGCGGCGCGATACCCGAGGTGCTGGGCGGCGCGGCCCAATTATTTCCCGAAGGCGGAGTCGAGGCCCTCGCGGAACGCATTCTCTTCTTCCATGACAACCCGGCGGCCCGCGAAAGAATCGCCCGCGCCGGACGCGAGCGCGTGCTGGAGCGCTATACGAACACGGCGGTCGCCGCGCGCTGGGCCGCTTTCCTGCACGCTATCCCAGCGCGAACTCCACCACGCTCTTGAACTTCGCCCGCCACGCCGCTTCATCCATCGCCGCCAGCAGCCATTCGCGCCCGCTCCTTCCCATCTCGCGCCGTCCTCCGGCATCGGCTTCCATTTCGAGGACCTGCGCGGCGAGCTGCGAGGCGTTGCCGGGTTCGTGAAGCAGGCCCGTTTGTCCTTGCAGGACGCTCTCGCTCAAGCCCCCGGCGGCGGCCGCCAGCACGGGCTTCGCGTTGTCGTAAGCCTCGTACGGCACGATGCCCAGCGGCTCCCACCAGACGGAAGGCGCCAGCACCGCCCGGCACGTTGCGAGCAAGGAAGCCTTGCGTTCTTCGCTGACTTTCCCGATGTATGCCACGTGCTCATTCGCCGCGCGTTCGCAAAGACCCGCCAGCGGGCCCGCCCCCGTTATCACAAGCCGGGGAGCTTTTTTGCCGAGGATTTTCCACGCCTCAAGGAGCGTCCGGATTCCCTTTTCCTCCACGAGCCGGCCTATGAAAAAGTAAAAGTCGCCTTCGCCGCCGGGCGGGACGTCCGGCAGCGGTTTGTAGTGATAACGCAGGGTAAAGATCGACTTCTCCGCGACGCCCGCTTCGATGAACTTCGCCCGCATGAAGTCCGAACACGCCACCCACGCCTTGATCGAGTCGAACCAGCCGAGTTTCCAGGCCGTTTTCAACACCGCCCCGAGCAGCGCGGACTTCACCGCCGAGTTTTGCCACGAGGCGTTCAAAATCTCGGGCCACGGGTTTCCATGCAACGCGGCGTCATTCACCCGCCCGTTCACCCACAAGGTCGCGTTGACGGAGAACGGCCGGAAGTTGTTGATGAAATAGACGATGGGTATCCGCCGCCGGAGCGCTTCCCGATACACGCCCGCCGAGCCGACCGGGAAAACATTATGGACGAGCCACGCATCCGCGCCATATTCGGCCTGGATGCCCCGCAGAGTCGCGACCGACGCCGGGTTATAGAGCGTCCATGCCGCTTGTTTCCAGATCCCGGGCGCCTTGGGGCCTTTCCAGTCCGCGCTGCGGAAAAAGCAGTTCCGAACCTGAAAATCCGAGAGTTCCCCGATGCGGACGGGAAATTTTTCTTCTCCCCCCGAGGCGAGGTATTGGTTGAAGATTTGCAGCAGCCTAGCCAACGGCCCGCACCCTCCCGGTTTTCCAACAGCATTGCAAGAGTATGAAATACATCCTACTGGCAGCCCTCTTCCTGGCGGCATCGGCCAACGCATCGGACCAACTCATCGTGGCCATCGCCCCGGGTTGGAATTCCTCCATGGGCAAGCTGCAACTTTTCGAGCGCGACGGCGGATGGAAGGCCGCTTCCCGCGCCATGCCCGCGCTTTTCGGCAAGAACGGCCTGGCATGGGGCAGGGGCCTAAGGGGGACGGACGAGCCGGGATTGAAAAAGGTGGAACGGGACTGGCGCGCACCCGCGGGCGTTTTCAACATCGGCAAGATATACACCTACGACGCGGAACTCCCGCCCGGTTCCGACTATCCCTACCACCAAGTGACCGACGCGGACGCCTGGAACGACAACCCGCGTTCGCCCGACTACAATCGTTTCGTCACGATACCCGATCCCAAAAACCCGCCTCCCTGGTTCGAGAAAGCGAAGATGCGGCAGAAGGATTTTGCGTATCGCTGGCTCATCGAGATCCGCGACAACGCCGACCCGCCCGTGCCCGGCGCCGGGAGCGCGATTTTCTTTCATATACGGCGCGGCGTCACGCGGCCCACCTCCGGCTGCACGACGATGGCCGAGGAGAACCTTGTCCGACTCATTCGCTGGCTGCGCGCCGGCAAACACCCCCGCTACGTCTTGCTGCCCTGGGCCGAGTACCAGAAAAAATGGCGCGAATGGGACTTGCCCGACCCGGCGGCCGTACACGCGCTGGCCCCCTGATTCACAGCTTCTGGTAAAAGCGCAGCGCCTCGATTTTGCTCCCGATTTCCTTTAGCGGGTAGACGCCTTTCCCCGCCCCGGCGCCGGGGTCGCGGATGAGGTAGTCGAACCCGCGCTTTCCGGCGATGACGACGAAATGCGTTATGCCGCCGGGCAGGCGAAGCCGGATGATGACCGGGTTGTTTCTCCAGAGATTCGAGTCGATGAGGTAGTGGGAAGGGAGGTTTTCATAGACGTGCCGCACCCGGTCGGGCGCGAGGAGGGCGGCTTTCTCCCAATAAACCCAGCCTTCTGGCGTGTAACCGCCGTGCTTGGTCAGGAACCCGTTCAGGCGTTGGGGGTCGGTGTCGATGCCGTAGTACCCGAACACCATCGCGATGGACGAGATGGCGCACCCTTCGGCGCCGAGCGTGCCGGGCGTATCACCCAGCAAATCATGGCGCCACCGGTCGTCCGATTGCCGGAAGAGCGGCACGGGAATTATCTTTTCGCGGGCAAAATACCAGCCGCCGCTCGGCGAAAGCCGGCCCCTTGAAAACCATTCGTAGCCGAGGACGGCAAGCGTCCCCGCGGCCAGGAGGAGGAGGAGGACGCCCGCCGCCCCCGCGGCGTTAAGAACCCGCGAGGACTTCCAACGCCTTGTCGGCATCGCTCAAGCGCAGGATCGCCAGGCCCGTGGCCGCGTCGGGGCTTGTGGCCAGGTAGGCGTATTCAATATTGATCTCCGCCTTGGCCAGGAGATGGGCGATCTTTGCGAGCGTGCCGGGCGCGTTGTTGTTTTCGAGCATCAGGACATCGCTTTCGACCACCAGGACGCCGCGCTCCTCAAGCAGGGAGAGGGCTTTCCGCGGCTCGCTCACCACCATCCGCACGACGGCGTGGTCGACCGTGTCGGAGATGGAGAGCGCGTAGATATTGATGCCTGCCTTGGCCAGTTCGTCGCACACATTGGCGAGCGTGCCGGGTTCGTTGACGAGAAAAAGGGCGAGTTGCGTGGCTATTTTCATGGCTGTGTGGCGGTGACTTCTTCGGAGATGACGGCCCGGGGTTCAAGGGCCTGGGCGGCTTGGGCGGGCTTCGCGGGCGGCGCGTGGGGTTTTACTTTCCAGAATTTCGGCTCGAAGGACGGCCATTCGGCCAGAATCTTGCGCGCCCGTTCGCTCTCGGTCTTTTCAAGGTGGCTGTAGATCATCTGCTGGAGGAGGGGGACGTCCTCGCCGTCCAGCCGCTCCAGGCAAACCAGTTGCGGGTTGTAGAGCGACTCGAATTTTCCCTCGAGGTCCAGCACGTAAGCGACACCGCCGGTCATGCCCGCGCCGAAGTTCTTTCCCGTCGCGCCGAGGATGAGGACGGCGCCGTTGGTCATATATTCGCAGCCGTGGTCGCCCACGCCTTCGACGACGGCGATGGCGCCCGAGTTGCGCACCGCGAAGCGCTCGCCCGCGCGCCCGGAGGCGTAGAGGGCGCCGCCCGTGGCGCCGTACAGGACGGTGTTGCCGATGATGGAATTGGCGTGCGCGGGGTATTTGCAGCCGGGGCGCGGGCGCACGACGATCTCGCCGCCGCTCATGCTTTTGCCGACATAGTCGTTCGCCTCGCCCTCGAGCGTCAGGCTGATGCCGGGGCTGAGGAACGCGCCCAGGCTCTGGCCGGCGCTTCCTTCAAGCCGCAGTTCCAGCGTGCCGGCGGGGAGGCCCGCCTCGCCGTGCTGGTAGCCGATCTCGCCGGAAACCTTGGCGCCGATCGAGCGGTGGGTGTTCCTGACCTTGTACGAAAGGGAGACTTTTTCGAGCGCGGTGATGGCGTCTTTCGCGTCCTGCATGATGATGTCGTCCAGCGGGCGCTCGTGCGAACTGTCGTTGCGGTTGTGCGTGTTGTAACGGGTCGCGCTTTCGTCGCCCGCGGCGACGTTGGCGAGGAGCCGCGAGAGATCGACCATGTTCGCCTTCGGATGCCCCGGCACGGTGCGCTGCCGCAGGAATTCCGGCCTGCCGATCAGTTCGTTCACGGTGCGGACGCCGAGGGAGGCCATGATCTCGCGCACCTCCTCCGCGACGCCGTTGAAGAAGTGGATGACGTTCTCGGGCTTGCCCTTGAATTTCGCCCGGAGGCGTTCGTCCTGCGTGGCGACGCCCACGGGGCAGGTGTTCAAATGGCATTGCCGCACATAGACGCAGCCCGCGGCGATGAGGGCCGCCGTCCCGAAGTTGAATTCCTCCGCGCCCAGGATCGCGGCGTGGATGATGTCCGAGCCGGTGCGCATGCCGCCGTCCGCGCGGAGGGTTATGCGGTTGCGCAGGCCGTTTAGCATCAGGACCTGCTGGGTCTCCGCGACGCCGAGTTCCCAGGCGCTGCCCGCGTTCTTTATGGAACTGAGCGGCGAAGCGCCCGTGCCGCCTTCGTGCCCGCTGATGAGGATGATGTCCGCGTGCGCCTTGGCGACGCCGGCGGCGATGGTGCCGACGCCCGCTTCCGCCACGAGCTTCACGCAGACCCGCGCGCGCGGGTTCACCTGTTTCAGGTCGTAGATGAGCTGGGCCAGGTCTTCGATGGAATAGATGTCGTGGTGCGGCGGGGGAGAGATGAGCATGACGCCGGGCACCGTGTGCCGCAGCCGGGCGATGAGGCCGCTGACCTTGTGGCCCGGAAGCTGCCCGCCCTCGCCGGGCTTGGAGCCTTGCGCCATCTTTATTTCGATCTCTTTGGCGCTGGCGAGGTACGCCGCGTTCACGCCGAACCGCCCGGAAGCGACTTGCTTGATGGCGCTGTTGGCCAGGTCGCCGTTTTCCCTGCGGCTGAACCGCTCGGCGTCCTCGCCGCCTTCGCCGCTGTTCGATTTCCCGCCGATGCGGTTCATCGCGATGGCGAGGCATTCGTGCGCCTCGGGGCTGAGCGCCCCCAGCGACATCCCCGCGGTGGTGAACCGGCGCCGGATTTCCTCGATGGGTTCCACTTCCTCCAGCGGCACGGAGCCGCCCGCGCCGGGGACGAACTCGAGCAGATCGCGCAGGGCGAGGGGGCGGTTTTGCAAAACTTCCGCGACGTAGGCTTTGTAATCCTCCGGCTTGCCGTTGCGCACGAAGGCGTGGAAACTCTGGATGACCGGCGGCGTGACGGCGTGCCGCTCTCCTTGCCGCCGATACCGGAAGTAGCCGGGGTCCTCCAGCGCGGCGGCGGCGGCTCCGAAGCCCTTCGCGTGGCGGGCGAGGCTCTCCCGCGCTATCTCCTTGAACCCGATGCCGCCGACTTGCGAGCAGGTGCCTTCAAAACATTTCCCGATGACCGCGGGGCCGACGCCGATGGCCTCGAAAATCTGCGCTCCGCAATAGCTCCCGAGCACGGAGATGCCCATCTTGGACATGATCTTCAAAAGGCCGTTCTCCAGCGCCTTTTTGTAATTCTCCAGCGCCTTGGGATAGGTCAGCGCGTTCGCGTCGCGCTGCGCCGTCTCGGCCTTCGCCCGCTTCTCGGGGTCCCGGGCTTTTTCCACGGCCTGCGCGGCTTCGATCCGCGTCTTTTCCATGATCTCGCGGCTCGTCTCGAACGCCAGATACGGGCAAACCGCTCCCGCGCCGTAGCCGATGAGGCAGGCGAGTTGGTGGACATCGCGCACCTCGCCGGTGTCGCATACGAGGCCGGCGCGCATCCGCTTGCCGACGCGGATGAGTTCGTGGTGGACGGCTCCGATCGCGAGAAGCATCGGAACGGGGGCCTGGCTCTCGCTGACCGCGCGATCCGAAAGGATGAGGATGCGCGCGCCGCCGTCCACCGCGGCCCCGGCTTCCTCGCGGATGCGGTCCACGGCTTTTTCCAGCCCGTCTTCGCCCTCGGCCGCGGGCCACGTCGTCGAGAGGGTCGCGGACGGGTAGCCCTGCGACGCCAGCGATTGAAGCGCTTCGAGTTCGTTTTCGAAGAGCACCGGGGAGTCGATCCGCACCAGGCGCGCGTGCTCCGCGGTCTCGGCCAGCAGGTTGCGCCGCCAGCCGAGGCTGGTGAAAAGGGACATGACGAGCTTCTCGCGGATCGGGTCGATGGGCGGATTCGTCACCTGCGCGAAGAGTTGCTTGAAGTAGCCGTAGAGGAGCCGCGGCTGGAGCGAGAGGACGGCGAGCGGCGTGTCGTCGCCCATCGAGCCGACGCCTTCGGAGCCTTCCCGGATCATCGGCTTCAGCACCATGTCCAGTTCCTCGCTCGTGTAGCCGAACGCGAATTGCCGTTGTGTCAGGCTCAAGATGTCCAGCGGTTCGGAAGGTTCGGCCAATTCGCGGCGGACGTGATCCCCCAGCCGGGCGAGGTTCTCCTTCAACCACTTCCCATACGGACGCCGCGCGGCGAGGGATGCCTTTATCTCGGCGTCCTTCATCAATCTCCCTTCCGCCGTGTTTACCGCGATCATTTCCCCGGGGCCGAGCTGCCCTTTCTCGATGACCTTCGCGTCATCCAGGTCCACGGGGCCGACTTCGGAGCCGAGGCTGAAAATGCCGTCCTCCGTGACTTTGTAGCGGGCCGGGCGCAGGCCGTTGCGGTCCAGGCAGGCGCCGGCGATGATGCCGTCGGTGAAAGCGAGCGCCGACGGGCCGTCCCACGGCTCGTTGAAACAACGGTGGTAGTCGTGGAACGCGCTCAGTTCCGGCGGCATGTTCTTGTCGCCGCGCCAGGCGGGGGGCACGAGCATCGTCATCGCGTGCAGGATGCCCCGGCCCGAGAGGACGAGGGCTTCCACCGCGTTGTCCAGTTCGGCCGAGTCCGAGCCTCCGGGTTGGATGATCGGCTTGAGCAGTTCCACGTCGTGACCCCAGAAATCGGCCTGGAGTTCGGCTTCGCGCGCGCCCATCCAGTTGACATTCCCCCGGCGCGTATTGATCTCGCCGTTGTGCGCGAGCATCCGGAACGGCTGGGAGAGCGGCCACGTGGGGAAGGTGTTCGTGCTGTAACGCTGGTGGTAAACGCAGAGGGCGGTCTCGTAGTCCGGGTTCGCGAGGTCTTTGTAAAACTTGTCGAGCGTCGGCGAAGTCAGCAGCCCTTTATAGGAGATCGTCCGGTGCGAGAAGGAGGGGATGTAGAAGTGTTTTATCCCCGCGACGGACGCCTTCTTTTCGATCTCGTTCCGGGAAAGGAAGAGGCTCCGCTCGTAATCCTCCGCCCCCATGCCCCATGGGCGCCCGACCAGCGCCTGCTCGATGCGCGGCATGGTGGACTGCGCCTTTTCCCCCAGGACGTGGAAGTTTATGGGCGCCTCGCGCCACCCGAAGAGGAAAAGACCCCGCCGGGCGAGGACTTCCTCCGTTATGGCCTTGGCGCGGGCTTGCGCGTAGGCGTTGTCGTGCGGGAGAAAGAGGAAGCCGACGCCGAGATCGGAATCCTGGAACAACCGGTGGCCGAGCCGTTTCAACTCGGGTGTGAAAACCTTGTAGGGGATCTGCGTCGAGACGCCCGCGCCGTCGCCGGTCTTCGCGTCGGCGTCGACCGCGCCCCGGTGGACGAGATGACAAAGCGACCTGAGCGCGTAACGAAGAACCGCGTTGGAACGCCGGCCCGTAAGGGATGCGATAAACCCGACGCCGCACGAGTCGTGCTCGAAAGCCGGGGAATAGAGGGAATTGTGTCCGGATGTCCGTTCTAAGATGACGTCATTCAATGGTAAACCCTCCCCTGAAAGTCGGAGGGAAAGCTAGCGGCGCCGGGGATAAATTCAAGGCATAATTTTGCCTGAAAATGCAAATTTTAGTCGCATTCGCTTTCATTGGGCTTAAATTGTCGCCGCTTTTTCCTTGTTTATGGCGCAAAATGTCCGAGAACTCGACGAGCAGGAGCGATTGATCGTCCGGCAACTCATCCGCGACCCGCGGGAATCCGACAACGGGGTCGGCGAGATCACCGGCGTCAACGTCCGCACCGTGGGCCGCAAACGCCAGCGGATGGAGGGCGACGGGATACTTTCCTACTACACCCACGTCGATCTTTCGGCGCGGGGGACGGGGCAGTTCACCACCCGGCATCTCTATATCATCAAGTTCCGGCTCGGCATCACTTTCCAGAAGATCACCGAAGACATCCGGCGGGAGGAATTCCTGGAATCCAGCTTCACGGAGATCACTTACGAAAGCCACATCGCCGAGATCGACGGGAAGATCGCCCTGCTCCTCTTCATCGACGGAGCGAACGACACGGACATCGTCCAGGCCGTCCAGGAAAAGCTGATCCCCGGCCTTCATCGCAACCACGGCCCGGAATCGGTCGAGGAAATCTCGACGATGCGCCTGCTGGCGCCGGTGCGGATAATGAGGAACTACCTGCCGTTGGTGAACATGCAGGCCGGCTATATGCGCAAGGATTGGCCGGATGAAGCGATCTACGTCGGCGAGTGACCGGCCAGGTTGTCGATGACGGCGCCCGGCACGGCGATGACCGTCCCGTGGCGAATGCCCTTCGGCAACGAAAGCCGCGGAGTGATGTCCGTCCAGCTCTTCATGTCGGTTGATTCGCAGGCGCCGAAATGGTGTTTCGCGTAGCAGTCGAAGTAAATGATGACCTTGCCGCCGATCTGGATGGCGGTCGGCCCTTCAACCCAATGCGGCGGCTGGGTGGCAATCGGCCCCGTGATGTCCTTGTAAGGCCCCATCATCGTATCGCTGGTCGCGAGGTATAGATCCTTGGCGGGCGCCGGTTTCGAAGTCTCGTTCTTGAAGATCATGAAGAACTTGTTGTCGAAGGGGATAAGGGTGGCGTCGATCGCGCAGAACTTCGGATCGAACCAGAGAACCGTGGGCGTATAGGTGACGAAATCCCTGGTGGTCGTCAGGTAGATGCGGTGATTGAGGTCCGCTTCCGCCGTGTGATCGGTCTCGGGAAACCGGCCCGGGATCGTGCTCGACCAGAAGATCAGATACTGTTTGGTCGCCTCGTCGTAATGGACTTCCGGCGCCCAGGTATTGCGGGCGGTCGGCTCGTTCTTCATCACCGGCAGGGACTGTTGTTCCGACCAGTTGAGCAGGTCTTTGGAGGAGGAGTAACCGATGGTCTGGTCATGCCACGAATCGGTCCAGACCAGGCGGAACACATTGTCCGGCCCGAGCAGGATGCAAGGATCGCGCATCAGCTTGTCGTTTCCGACGGATGGCTTGAGGAATATCTTTTCCTTGTTGCCGTCCATGAAGGCATGCCACTTCAAACCGTCCTTGCTCCACGCGAGATGCAGTCCGTCCTTCTCCCCGATGAAATAGGAGAAGAGATAGCAGGCGGGGGGCGCATCGGAAGCGGCCCGCGTAGTGAGGAAAGGAAGGAGGGAAGCGCACGCGAGGAGCAGGGCGCGGAGAAAAGGGAGCTTGTTCATGGGGTTGGAATATTCTATATGACCCGCTCGTTGCCGCCGTCGAGCGAAACCTGTGCGCCAGTGGTCTTTGCGAACAGCGGCCCGCACATTTCGGCCGCCATCTCGCCCACGTCGCGGCTGAGGATTTCGCACTTTAGAAGGTTGCGGGTTTTGTATTCCGCCACGCTCAGCCCGTATTGGCGCGCCCTTAATGCGAGCGCTTCTTTTGTCCAGAGGCCCGTGTCGAAAACGGCGTCGGGGTGGATGATGTTGACGCGAACGCCGTCCGCGGCCCATTCCAGCGCGGCGACGCGGGCGAGTTGGGTCAAGGCGGCTTTCGAGGCGGAATACGCGGCTGCTCCGGGGCCGGGCGCGGCGACGTTCTTGGAGCCGATCACCACCACCCTGCCGCCGCGCGGAGATTGCTTGAGCCAGGGGTGCGCCTCGCGGAGCAGCGCGACGCTCGAGTCCAGGTTCACGCTCATCACGGCCCGCCAATAGGCGAGATCGAGCGAGTCGATCCGGCGGCTTGGCGGAAAGATTCCCGCGTTGAGGACGAGGATGTCCAGGCGGCCCCAACGTTTTTTCACCGCGGCCAGGGCGGCCAGGATGTCTTCCTCGCTTGTGATGTCGCCGCGCAAGCCGAGAAACTCGCGGCGGCGAAAGGTCTTGATGACGTCCGGGTTCTTGTCGAGGCCGGCCACCGCCGCGCCCCGCGCCAGAAGGGCTTGCGCGCACGCCCTGCCGATGCCCGACGCCGCGCCGGTGACGAGAGCGGCTTCCGTGGAAGGCTTACGAGGCATGCGTCCGCTTCTTGTCGGGAAAGAGGCCGGCGATGCTTTCTTCCTTCGCCTCGCATATCCCGCGCTCGGTTATCAAGCCGGTGACGAGCCGCGCGGGGGTGACGTCGAATCCATAGTTCGCCGTCCGGCTCGACTCCGGGGTCAGCAGCACTTTCCGAATCTCCCCGCCGCACAGGCCCTCGATATATTTAACCTCGTCGGCGCCCCGTTGTTCGATCGGGATTTCGGCGAGGCCGTCGCGCATTTTCCAATCGAACGTGGAGGAGGGGAGCGCGACGTAAAACGGGACGCCGTTGTCTTTCGCGGCCAGCGCTTTCAGATAGGTGCCTATCTTGTTGGCAACGTCGCCCGTGTGAGTTGTGCGGTCCGTGCCGACGATTGCGAGATCGACCATCCCGTGCTGCATGAGATGGCCGCCGGTGTTGTCGGCTATGACCGTGTGGGGCACCCCGTGCTGGCCCAGTTCCCACGCCGTCAGGTTCGCGCCCTGGTTGCGCGGGCGCGTCTCGTCCACCCACACGTGGATGTCGACGCCGCTGTCGAAAGCCGCGTAAACGGGCGCCGTAGCCGAGCCGTAATCCACGAAAGCCAGCCAGCCCGCGTTGCAGTGGGTCAGCACGTTGACCGGGCCGGACTTCTTCCGGTTTCGAATTTCCTCAATGAGCGCGACCCCGTGGCGTCCGATGGCGCGGCAGTGCTCCGCGTCCTCGTCGGCTATGGCATTCGCGGTCGCCAGCGCGGCGGCGATTTTCCCGTCGACGTCTCCGGCTTGTGAAACCGCGCCGAGCTGCCGGTTCACCGCCCATTCGAGATTCACGGCTGTCGGGCGCGTCGCCTTGAGCCGCGCGCCCGCCTCGGCCAGCGCTTCGTCGAACCGCTCCCGCGGCGCATGGAGCGCCGCCAGGTACATGCCGTAACCCGCCGTCGCGCCGATAAGCCCCGCGCCGCGAACATGCATCTCCTTGATCGCGACAGCCGCTTCCTCCGCCGTGCGCAAGTCTTCGATCACGAACCGGTGAGGCAGGCGCGTCTGGTCAATGATCCGGACGCGGTCGGGGTCTTGCAACCAGATCGTGCGGAAGTGCGTGCCGTTTACGTTCATCTCTCGGGAACGATAGAAAGGCGAAGAGCTTTCCTCAATCAAAAGCGTCGCCTCCAATGCGGGCTTGCCTTCGAGGCGCCGGATGCCGTTTAATTTGCCGCGCGCAGAGCCAGGGAAAGCTTATGCAGACTACGATTCAGTCAATAGGGAAATGCGAAATCAGGTCGCCGTTGCAGCGGCTGGGGCCGCACATCCAGTTCAAGGACGATGAGGATCGCGTCCTGTTCGACCACTCGTTCGCGGAGACCGCGCGGGCCTTTGCAAAAGGCGAACAGCCCGTGAGCTTCGAATCCGCCGGGCCGCGGGAACGGATTTTCTTCGATCCCTCGCGCGTGAACGCCGGCATCGTCACGTGCGGAGGGCTTTGTCCGGGGCTGAACGACGTCATCCGCGGCATCGTGGTGGAGCTTTACTACCGGTACGGCGTGCAGACCACCTACGGCTTTCGTTACGGCTACAGGGGCCTCATCCACCGCTACGGCCACGCGCCGATGCCCCTGCGCCCTGACAAGGTCGCGAATATCCATCTGTCCGGCGGCACGATCCTGGGCACGTCGCGCGGGCCGCAGAGCGCGGCGGAGATGGTCGACACCCTGGAGGAGATGAAGGTCAATCTCCTGTTCGTCATCGGCGGCGACGGCACGCTGCGGGGGGCGATGGAACTGTGCGGCGAGATCGAACGGCGCGGCCGGCGCATAAGCGTCGTAGGCATCCCCAAGACCATCGACAACGACATCATGTTTCTCGACAAAACCTTCGGTTTCGAGACCGCTTTCGCCGAGGCGGTGAAAAGCGTCGAGTGCGCCCGCATCGAGGCGGTGGGTTCCCCGAATGGCGTCGGCCTCGTGAAATTGATGGGGCGCGACTCCGGCTTCATCGCGTGTTTCACGGCGCTGGCGGGCGGCGCGGTCAACTTCGTCCTCATCCCGGAAGTTCCGTTTCAACTGGAAGGCGCCCGCGGCCTGCTGGAAGCGTTGCGCTATCGCCTGGAGAAACACAAGAACGCCGTCATCGTCGTCTCCGAAGGCGCGGGTCAGGACTTGCTGGCCAGCCAGCCCAGCCGGGGGGAAGGAGCGGACGCTTCCGGCAACAAACGATTCGGCGACATCGGGCTATTCTTGAAACAGCGCATCGCCGATTTTTGCGCATCCCGCAAGATCGACCTGAACCTCAAATACATCGACCCGAGCTACACCATCCGCAGCGTGCCCGCCTCCGCGCATGACAACGTCTATTGCTCGCACCTGGCCCAGCTTTCCGTCCACGCCGCCATGGCCGGCAAGACCGGCATGCTGGTCGGCTGCTGGCACGGAGCATTCGTTCATCTGCCGCTGGAACTCATCACCCACGGCCGGCGCAAGGTGAACCCGCGGGAAGACCTCTGGCTCGCGGTGCTTGCGGCCACCGGCCAACCGGCGAATCTCTGTTAGACTAGCCGCGGCGTTTCCAGACTGTCCGGTACGCGTCGAGCAGCCTCGCGCGGAAGTGATCCCAGGTGAAATTCTCCAGTATCCGCTTGCGCGCCGCCGCGCCCATCGCCTCGCGCAGACCGGCGTCTTTATACAAGCGCTCGATCGCCGCCGCGAGGGCGTCCCCGTCGCCGCAAGGAACGACAAGGCCGTTCAAACCGTCAACGACGACATCGCCGGATTCGCGCGTGGTGATCTGCGGCAGGCCGCAGGAAGCCGCTTCGTAAGTAACCTTGGCGCTCCCCTCGCAGGTGGAGGGAAATATATGCGCGCTCGCCTGGCGGTAATGATCCTGCGTCTCCATCGTGAAGCCCGCCAGCCGGACGTTCTCTTGCCCGAATTCCTTCAGATACGGCTTTATCTCCTCATGCACCGCGCCGACCAGGACAAGCTCCGCGTCCTTCAGCTTCAGCCGGTTCCATACTTCCAGGAGAGTGTGGACGCCCTTTCTCTTAATCAGCGCGCCCACGAAGACGGCCCGGAATATATCCGGCGGCGTCCCCGGGGCGAAACGCACGGGATCCACCCCGCGCGGCAAATCGTACAGCTTGCTCTCGGGAACCCCCGCGGCCAGGAAGGTTTCCTTCGCTTTTTGCGAAAGGACCAGGAGCAAGTCCGCCAGTTCGTATTCCTCCAGGGTCTGCTGACGGGTCACCAGCAGGGAGTTCAGCCACCGGCGCGTGATGCGCTCCTCCTCGTCGCGCTCCACCTCGCTTTTCGTCCGCGCGGGCTTTTGCTTCCCCTTGTTCCGGTGCCAGGTGGGGATTTCCACCACGGAGGGTATTCCGCGTCGCCTCGCTTCGCGCAAGGCGCGGACGCATTCGCCCGACCAGGCGTGGAAGAGATCGTATCCGCCCGTCGCAAGCTCCCTGCTGACAACCCTGTCCAAAAAGTGCTTTTTCGCGCCGTAGAAATACTTCCTCCGCAACACGGAAAGCGGCAGCCGCATCGGGTGCCCACGCAGGCTTTTTATATGGGACGCGGGTATTTCAGCCTGGCGATTGTCGAACGCGACGGCCCTTCCGAGAATGTTCGCCTTGTACAAACCGCGCAACGACTCGAAGCAATCCGTATCCAGCCCGCTGCCGCCGATCCGCGCGGAGATGCTGTAGAGGACGCTGGCCGGGAGATCGGAAGCAACGCGCTCGCTGGCAATCTCCTGTAACATGGGGACGTTACCTTCCGATACGGGGGCCGGGCTTGTCAATCCGGCCTCGAGTCCGGCGCGGTAGGGACTGCATGAGGATTTTCGGTTCCATGGCACACTTGTTGCCTCTTTGTCAGTACTGCCAATGGCTCTTCCAGAAACCCTCATCGATCCCAGCCTGCCGGGCGAAACAACCTTCGGCCCCATGTTCGACAGCAATCCGCTGCCAATGTGGGTTTACGACGCCAACACCCTCCGCTTCCTGGCGGTGAACGCCGCCGCCATCCGCCACTACGGCTACACCAGGGAGGACTTCGCCCGCATGACCACCAGGCAGCTCTGCGCCTCGGCGGATGTCGCAACCATGGCGCTGGACTGGGAAAGAGGCCTCGGCCAGACGGAAATCAACCAGACCGCCGTCTGGAAACACCGCAGGAAGGACGCCACCGTCATCGACGTGGAAATAACCTGGAACCGCATCCCATTCGACGGCAGAACCGCCGTGCTGGTCCTGGCGCACGACATCACCGAACGCAAGCGCGCCGAAAAGCAGGTCCGCGAACAGGCGAGCCTCCTGAACCTGGCGCACGACGCCATCATCGTCATCGACCTCGACGACAGGGTCACCTTCTGGAACAAAGGCGCCGAAGCGCTCTACTCCATGCTTTCCAACGACGCCCTGGACCGCAAACTGAGCGATCTCGTGAAGCAGGAGGCCGGCCTCTTCGAAATCGCAAAAAAGGAACTCCTCATCTCCGGCGAATGGAAGGGCGAGACCCGGCACACCATCTGCAACGGCAAGGAAGTGGCCGTCAGCAGCCGGTGGACGCTCGTCCGCGGGGACGACGGCGAGCCGAAATCCATCCTCGTCATCAACACGGACATCACGGAAAAAAAGAAGCTCGAAGGCCAGTTCCTCCGTTCCCAGCGGCTGGAAAGCATCGGCACCCTCGCCTCCGGCATCGCGCACGACTTGAATAACATCCTGGCGCCCATCCTCATGTCCGTCGGCCTTCTGCGGCGCAGCCTGGCCGACGAGGAGAGCATGACCCTGCTGGGCACCATCGAAGTCAGCGCCGAGCGCGGCGCGGACATCGTCAAGCAAGTCCTCACCTTCGCCCGGGGCGCGGAAGGCGACAGAATCCTGCTCCAGCCCAAACATCTCATCAGCGAGCTGGTCAAGATGATGAGCCAGACCTTCCCGAAGAACATCGGCATACGGATGCAGATCGCCAAGGACGTCGCCACCGTCTCCGGCGACATAACGCAGCTGCACCAGGTGCTCCTGAATCTCTGCGTCAACGCGCGCGACGCCATGCCGCAGGGCGGCTGCCTCACCATCGGCGCCGAAACCGTCCTCGTGGACGAACAGGCCGCCGGCGCCCACCCCGACGCGCGCGTGGGCCGCTACGTCGTCATGAAGGTCAACGACAGCGGCGAAGGCATACCGCGCCACGTGCTGGAAAAGATATTCGACCCGTTCTTCACCACCAAGGAACCCGGCAAAGGCACCGGCCTCGGCCTCTCCACCGCCATGGGCATCGTCAAAAGCCACGGCGGCTTCGTCACCGTCGACAGCGAAGTCGGCGTCGGCACCGCCTTCCGCGTCTTCCTCCCCGCCTCCGAGAAAGGCGGCGAAGCGGTCAAGCAGGAAACCCTCGCCACGCCCATGGGCAACGGCGAACTCATCCTCGTGGTCGATGACGAGCCGTCCATCCGCAACGCCGCCATCAAAACCCTGGAAGCCCACGGGTATCGCGCCTACACCGCGGAAGACGGCACCGACGCCCTCGCGCTCTATTTCCAAAGGCGGTCGGAAATCCAGGCCGTCCTCACGGATATCGAGATGGACCTCATGGACGGCGTCGCCCTCGTGCGCGCCTTGAAAAAAGTCGATCCGATGGTGAAAATCATCGCCTCCAGCGGCCAGAGCCAGGACATCAAGAAAGTCATGCTGGAAGAGATGGGCGTCTCCTGGTTCCTGGACAAACCGTATTCCGCCGACCAGCTCCTCTTCACCGTCCACAAGACACTCAACGCATAAAGCCAGTCCCTCTTTTCTGAGATTCGATCTGAATTTCCCCTGCTGGTTATCATTCAAACTGGAGTCGCCGAGGAAGCATTTCGGAGCGCAGCCGCTCCTCCACCAAAGGCGCCCACCCTCGTCCGTGTTTGACGCACAAACCAGTTGACAATCCCTCGCCGCCTGTTATTCTGGTCGCGACTCTTATCGAGAGTGGCTGAGGGACTGGCCCTTTGACGCCACGGCAACCGCCCCGGAGAAATCCGGGGGACCAGGTGCCAAATCCAGCGCCGGAAATTTTGTTTCGGCGAAGATGAGAGGGCAAGTGTGTCGCGGGCTTTCGGGTCCTCGCGCTTCGCTCCTGGGTTCTCTCGATCAGGGCCATGACATACGGTTTATGGACAAAAATCCCTGTTTCACCCATCTCAAATGCCGCGAATGCGGGCGGTCCTACGAAAAACTCGCCATCCACATCTGCGAGTTTGACTTCGGCCCGCTGGAAGCCGCCTACGACTACGACGCCATCCGCCCCCTCCTCACCCGGGAAATCATCGCCTCCCGTCCCGACTCCATGTGGCGTTACCGGGAACTGCTCCCCATCGACGGCGAACCGACCGTCGGCCGCCAGACAGGCTTCACCCCGCTCGTCAAAGCCCCGCGCCTCGCCCGCGCGCTGGGCGTCCGCGAGCTTTACGTAAAGAACGACACCGTCAACTACCCCACGCTCTCCTTCAAGGATCGCGTCGTCTCCGTCGCCTTGAGCCGGGCGCGGGAACTCGGGTTCGAGACCGTCGCCTGCGCCTCCACAGGCAACCTGGCAAACTCCGTCGCCGCCAACGCCGCCAGCGCCGGCCTCAAAGCCTGCGTCCTCATCCCCGCCGACCTCGAACGCGGCAAAGTCATCGGCTCCCTCGTCTACGGCGCGCAAGTCATCGGCATCCACGGCGCGTACGACCAGGTAAACCGCCTCTGCTCCGAGATCGCCGGCAAATACGGCTGGGGCTTCGTCAACGTCAACCTCCGCCCCTACTACGCCGAAGGCTCCAAGACCATGGGCTTCGAAATCCTCGAACAACTCGGCTGGCGCATCCCGCGGCACACCATCGTCTGCATGGCCAGCGGCTCCCTCCTCACCAAAATCCACAAGGCTTACAAGGAATTCGCCGCCATCGGCCTTGTGGAGGAAACCGCCTTCTCCATCCACGGCGCCCAGGCCCTCGGCTGCTCCCCCATATCCGCCGCCATGAAGAAAGGCTCCGACATCGTAAAACCCGTCCCCAAACCCGACACCATCGTCAAATCCCTCGCCATCGGCACCCCCGCCGACGGCTACTACGCCATCCACTCCATGCGCGAAACCGGCGGCGCCGCCGAGGATTGCACCGATGAAGAAGTCATCGCCGGCATCCGGCTCCTGGCCGAGACCGAAGGCATCTTCGCCGAAACCGCCGGAGGCGTCACCGTAGCCTGCGCCCAAAAACTCATCCGGAGCGGCGCCATCCCCGCCGGCGAAAGCGTCGTCCTCTGCATCACCGGCCACGGCCTCAAGACCCAGGAAGCCATCGCCGGCCATTGCGGCGAACCGCGCCTCATCAACCCCAGCCTGCGGGAATTCGACGCCCTGCTCGCCTCCCAGGAACCCCAGCCCCACCTCTCCTAAACCCTATGCCAAACACCGTCCGAATCCCCACCCCGCTGCGCAAACTCACCGCCGAACGCGACACCGTCACCGCCGGCGGCGCCAACATCGGCGAAATCCTCGACGACCTGGAAAAAAGCCATCCCGGCTTGAAAGAACGCATCTGCGATGAACAGGGGAACATCCGCCGCTTCGTCAACATCTTCGTCAATGACGAAGACATCCGCTTCCTCCAGGAACAAGCCACCGCGGTAAAAGACGGCGATGAAATCTCCATCGTCCCCGCCATAGCCGGCGGGTAAGGAAATCCGGGCCCCTGGGACGTCCAAACGCCACTCCGCCCGCGATTCCTCTGGTGTATGACAAAGCTACACTTCAAAGGAAGCTGGAACGAAACCAAAGGCAAACTAAAACAGAGATTCGGTCAACTAACAGATGACGACCTCGCCTTTTCCGAAGGAAAAGACGACGAATTGCTGGGCCGCCTGCAAAAGCGCCTCGGCGAAACGAAAGAAAACATCCGCGCGCTGATCGAGAAACTGTAAAAAAGCCCTCATTTCACGCTTAACGCAGGGAGCACGCCGGGCCATGCGGCTCGGAGCGCTCCCTTTGCATTTTCAGAGCCGGCATTAATCCAAAAACACCTAATGAGTACAAATCGCAATCCCGTAGGCTGGTTTGAAATCTATGTCCAAGACATGGAGCGAGCCAAAACCTTCTATCAGAATACACTTCGGGTGACACTCAACCGCTTGGAAAGTCCCGACCTTGAGATGTGGGCGTTCCCCATGCAGCCCGATAATCCTGGATGCGCCGGCACGCTTGTAAAAATGAAAGACAAGGACTCCGGGGGTGGGGGAATCCTCATCTACTTTTCCTGTGCCGACTGCGCGGTGGAAGCCTCGCGCGCGGTTCAGAACGGCGGGAAAATGCAGAAGGAAAAAACATCCATCGGCCCCTACGGTTTCATCGCCCTCGTCCATGACACCGAGGGAAACACGATCGGGCTCCACTCGATGCAATAGCTGGAGCCGTTATCATACAGCTTCCCCCCACGCTCCCTGAGGAGCAAGCATTGTCGTCGTTGTCGTTGTAGAGGCGGCTGTGCCAGCCGCCTGAGAGCAGGAAGCAACGCCAAAACGCCACGCGATTCCAGGTTTTATTAGCTAAGCTAGGCCAAGAGCGTACAAAAATGCAGGATACGAGACCCCTCCCGATGTGAAAGGGAGCGTCGCCGCGATGGGGGAAAAGAGGCGCTTTTTCTTGGCGCCCCGTTTCAAAAGCGCGTAATCTCTGCCGGTTGAACGCCCCGTCGCGCGCGATTAGCTCAGTGGTAGAGCGCTTGCTTCACACGCAAGAAGTCGCAGGTTCGAACCCTGCATCGCGCATGATTCTTGGCTTTCGTCGTTTTCTGGACTGGCAGGGACAGCGGCGGACAAATCGCCCGTGAAGCCAGTATTGAAGCCGTTTCCAGCGTTTTTAAGAATCCGCAATTGAGGGACAGGCGTGGACAACAAGAGACCGCTTGGGACTAAACTTTGTGGGCTATTTGTGGGGCTGTTTTCTCCGTCTCCGTGAGCGAAGGAAGTTTGAAAACTGCGTGAGCAACCGGAAGATGTCCGGCGTCCGTGTAGGTTTTCGCCGTCAGCTTCATATCGCTGTGGCGCATCAGTTCCATTATCACGCGCTCAGGGATGCCCAGGAGCGTGAGCATGGTTCCGTATGTCTTTCTCAGGGCGTGAAAATCCGCGAACTCGCCTTTGCCGTTCACGTAGTCGATTCCCGCCGCCTTCAAGTCGTCGCGAAAGCGAATCATTCGCGGAATCAATCGGGGGAAAACAAGGTCTGCCGGGAGAGCTCCAACTGGCCGGTATTGCGTGAGAGCTTTCGCAAGGTCATGGGGCAGCGGTTGCCTCGCTTGCTTGTGATTCTTCGAGATCGACGCCCGAACTTCAATGAACGGATTTTCTCCGTCAGCGTTAACATCCCGCCATTCCAACTTTGCAAGTTCGCCGCGGCGGATGCCGGTGAACGCGGCCGTATGATAGACGATCCCACGGGGGCCAGCTGCGGCCACTAGGCAACGTAATTCGTCCACTGTCAGGGCACACCGCTCCCGATGCTTCTGGCCGTTCGTTTGCGCCCGCTGGACGAATCGCAAGGGATTCGCGCCGAGCCGTGGTTCAAGCCATTTAAACAGCCCGCAAATCGCGATTTGGTATTCGTTCAGGGTCTTAGACGATTTTGACTGACGCGCCCGCCAGACCTCAAAGCTTTGTGCCGTAGCGTCTTTGGGACGCCGCCAGGCGCATTCATCGATGAGCTTCAAGAGCTTCTGCCGAAGTTCCTTCACATACTTCCCATCACAGCCGACCGACTGGCGGGTGAGAATGAAATCCTCGACATGCTCCGCGAGCATTTTCTGCGCGGCTTCTCTTTCCTGTTTTGGAGCGATTAGCCCGTCATGCTCGCGCTGCAATTCGAGAACAACCTTGTTTAAACGCTGCTCCGCAATCTGTTTGTCATCCGTGCGAAGCGGAATCTCGGTGATCTTCTTATCCCCATCGAGCCGAAAACGACCGCGATACAAGCGGTCAAATATCCGCTTGCCGCCTTCCCTCTTGCTTGGTTTGTAAACATGCTTAATCATTTTTCATTCCTCCGTTTTTTCTCTTCGCCTTGAGCCTTTCGCCGAACGCAATTACGTCCGAACGAAAGAGTTTTGCCCGACTCAGAACCCTCACCGTTGGAGGCAATTCGCCCGAGGCAATCAATCGTCGAACAGACTTGACAGAAATTCCACCGAGCCTCTCCGCAGCCTTTTCCAAACTGATCAGGGGATCATCCTCCGCGTTTTCCTCCTGGCTGGCTTTCATTTCGATTCTCCCTTTCCTCGCTTCTTTCTCGGTTTCATTTCCACAACGTTCCGCCTGAGAACAACCAATTTAAAAAGCGCCGTGGCCAGTTCGCCAACCGTAACCGCGTCCTCCCCGTTAAAAGGTCCTGCCCGTTCCCTCTTATTTTTCCACCGTAAAAACTCCCCCTCCCAATCGGGCTTTGAACCCTCCAGCGCTTTTATCGTGATCAACCCTTGTTCCACGGCTCGATCCTCCAATTCCTTGCGCCAAGAACGCGCCTCGCTGACCGGCACGTATCCATAGGGTTGCTCCCGTAGAATCTTGTTCTTTCCGAACAACGTCGTCTTACGGCACGTGACGTGAAATAGGAAAATGGACAACCGGCCCTCTTTGATCCGCTTATAAACCGCCGCTCGCGAGGCAGGACAGTACATTCCCACGCCTCCGGGAGAGACGGAAGGGCCGATTATTTCTGTCAGAAGTTCAAACCAGGACGCGGCCTCTTCTTGCGAACCATCCCGGCGATACGCCCGCGTGCCGGGATCGGGTTTGCCGACAATCGGATAGAGGTCTTCAGGTATTGAAACAAATGGGAACTCGGTTGCCAAGGCGCAAACATGACATTGGTTTGCGCAATGTCAACCCACAAATTTAGCGTTCCCTTGGTGCACTCTGATACCCTTTGACCGGGAAGAACTTGCAATTGCGCACTTCCTGTCGCAATTCATAGCCTGTGTTCAAAATGCACACCGCTCGGAAAGAGACTTGACTACAGCTAAATTTTTAATCGGTCTATTTTTAATAAAGCGTTTCACTTTATCAAACGAGGTAAGTTGCTTAAAAAACGCGAATTCGGCGTTGCAGAGCGCCAATTTGATAATATCTCTTCGCTGCTCAGCATCCATTTTCCAATAGTCCTCTTCATTCAAGGCTGCGTCAATCTTGTCAGGATTTCCATGAACGCAATCCAGAAATGCTTGTAAATGACACTCTTGACATTTTGGGCGTTCCTTTGAACCAAGTTCTCTCACCCAAACTGCGAGAACAATTTGATAGAATTGACCCCATCTAGACTTTCTCAATTCAACGACATGGATTACTTCCTCGTAGGACTTATACCAGCTAAGATTCTTTTTCTGGAATCCAAGCAACCTCATCTCATCGCTTACAATTTCTTTGACTGGAATATCCATTTAGTAAGTCACTACGCTTCCTGTCCAAGTACCTCCGAATTGATCTTGAGCAGCATTAATGTAGTTTTGCAACTGCACATGCCCACGAGCTATTTCAGTGGGAGAATTAGCTTTGAGTTCTAGAATGTCTTGAGTGTCAAAATTAATAGCGTCGGGTTTAAGCCCGTTATCAAATTGAAACCCGGTTTTATAGCCCTCAGGGGGTTGCCACCATTTATGCGCTTCCCTACCCCGCGCATTCCCTTCATTATCACCGTTAGGAGGATTCGGGCACGCTGATCCAGTTGTGGGTGGGCCCGGCGGCTTCCCTGGAGGAGGCATTTGTGAATCTACCGTTGGTGCATTGGCTGTATCTGGAGAAAGCAGAAGTCCCGCGATGGCGCCTATGATCGCACCAGGCCCGGCTCCAACCCCCAAGCCAAGCGAGCCAGCCCCGGCACCAACCGCCGCCCCGCCCAACACACGAGTTACTACGCCCGCCGCCGGACCTTCGCCAAATAATCCAGACGGGTCATAGTAGTTGACCGGCCCATTCCCCACATATCCGTAAAGATTGATTCCACCCCGTTCTCCGATGGGATCGCGGCTCAGCCACCGACCCTCGGTAGGATCATAGACAGCCGAGGCGTGCCGCAAGCTTGTAAGCATCAGGACTGTGACAAAGAGAAGAATTCCGTGTTTATATCGCATATTATCTCCCACTAAGCTGATTGATACGGTTAAGCATTTCTAGTTCCTCTCTTGAGTCCATCCGGCGCGGATCGTGTAAAAATGCAGGGTCCGTTTGGAACGATGTCAGTCCGATTTCCTCCGGTGCTATTTGGCGTGCGGCATACGCGAGGTATGGGTGGTAGTTGGGGCCCTGCGGCCAAAGGGAAATTGCATCGGCGAGAGATACCAAAGCGTCCGTGAACATGTGATGATAAAGTAGCGCTCCCCCTCGGCTTGCCAGGAATACCGATAATTCTTGCGCTGGCGTCAGCGAGGCCAGGTACCGCCCCGACTTGATCTCCTGATCGGTGAT